>Ga0209071_1000012_pt1 | contig 130205 bp, 123 predicted proteins | sample CoawatmetaG10DNA_2_FD_187513 | JGI IMG/M metagenome (GOLD analysis project Ga0209071, IMG submission 187513) | Marine microbial communities from the West Antarctic Peninsula - Coastal water metaG108-DNA (SPAdes) (version 2) | ecosystem: Environmental > Aquatic > Marine > Coastal ... | reverse complement strand
TTGGCGACCATAGCGAGATGGAACCACCTGACCCCATTCCGAACTCAGAAGTGAAACGTTTTAGCGCCGATGGTAGTGTGGGGTTTCCCCATGTGAGAGTAGGTCATCGCCAAGCACCTCATTCAGTCCTAAAAAACCCCTCATCTTAATCAGACGAGGGGTTTTTTATTGCCCGTAGAAAAGGCAATGAGTTACGCCTAAATCAGTGCCAACAGCGCAGTTATGCCCTCACCCAGCATGTTACAATAAACACTCATTAACTGAGACTATAAGACCATGTCCACAAATACGTTAATACTACTACTCGTAATGTTTTGCATCGCCATGGTTGTGGTAATCATTAGCATTTTTACTCGTCAGCGCAACGCTTCAAAAGTTAACCAACAACGTATTGAAGATATGCAAGCAATGCTAAAGAAACAATATACCCACCGAGTAAAAAGTATCGATGTAATTACTAGGGCAATGGCTGATAAGCAATGTGAACTAATTGAAGGGTGCATTCGTTTAAAACAGTTATTAGACCACGTTGAGTCAGATTTATTAATGCGAGAAGAGTATCAAGTAATCGCTCTAATATTTAACGAAACTGAACATATGCCAATTAAAGAGCAATGGAAACAACTCGACAAAAAAGCTAAACATAAGTTTACGCAACATCGACTTGCTCTTGAAGCCACACATTCACAAGACATTCATGCTGCTGCACTAGCGTTACAGCAACATGAATTTCTGGTCTACGAAAGCTTAAATTAAGGCTGCTTTAATACGCTTTACTGCTTCTTCTAATACCGATCTAGCGCAACCAAAATTAAGCCGTAAAAAGTTTGTGTCATTAAAATTACTACCTGGAGATAAGCCTACGCCGGCTGCTTCAAAAAAAGCGCAAGGGTCTTCAAGTTTGAGTTCAGAGACGTCTACCCAAGCTAAAAAAGTAGACTCTAAAGGTAGCATCTGCAGCCCTTTAATAGCGTTAAGTTCCTCTAGTAAATAATCACGATTACCACATAAGTATCTATTCATAGCAGCCAACCAATCATCACCTTGGCTGAGGGCGGCAAGTGTTGCGGTATAACCGAATGGATTGATCTCAGAAATAATGCCATGCATTTCATCTTTAAATGCTTGGCGTAAGTCATCATTAGCAATGACCGCCCACGAGCAGGCAAGGCCAGCTACATTAAAGGCTTTACTTGCAGCCCCTAAAACAATGGAATTATTAAGAGCGTGTGCACTAACATCTAAATAGGGAACGTGTTTTTTGTCTTTATCTAAAATGATATCCGCATGGATTTCATCAGACACCAAGACTAAGTTGTTAGCTTCACAGTAATCATCAATACGGCGCAATTCGTCACGCGTATACATTGCCCCACCTGGGTTTTGTGGGTTACAGAATAACATCACTCTAGCACCCTGAGCATTGCGCTTTTCTAACGCATCTATGTCTATACGCACCCTATTTTGAGCATAGGTCATGGTCAAATGGTTAGCTTGTTTTCCTGCGGCGGCAGGGGTGGTGTGGAAATATGGATAGACTATATCAGGGGTAAGTACCTGTTGGTGTTGCGTTGACAGGCTGCGTATCGCAAGGCTTAAACTGGCCACTATGCCGGGCACCCAAACTACCCAATTGGCATCGACATGGCAGGCATATTTTTTTTGATAATAATCAGCCACTACTTGGTTGCATTGGTCATCTGTTGAGGTATAGCCAAATACACCATGGTCCATACGATCTTCTATGGCACGTTGAATTACAGGTGCCACTTTAAAATCGGTATCGGCAACCCACAAGGGAATGATATCCTGCTGTTTATATTTGTCCCACTTTGAAGAGTGTGTGTTGTGACGATCAACAATAGTGTCAAATGAGTAGGTATCGCTGTCTTGCATCGCGTTAGTGTCCTTTTGTGTGTTGCCAGAGACGGGGTCAGGCGCTATATTAGCAGGTATTATAAATACTTCATTCTGAACCATATTTCCTCCTTAATCTATGCTAAAGATAGGTTAAAGTGAGACTTTTGTTATGCCTAAAAATCACAATGTCATTATTTTTGACACTGATATGCGCTTAAAAAGTTCGGGCCGCGTTGTTAATGATTTAACTGCAGGTAAAGATGTCATTTTTTCTGCTGAAGCGGATAACCATGCCTTAAATACCTTGGGTGGTCACACCGAAAAACTCTAATCACAAGTTTAATACAGCAGTAGAGTAAATTATGCCTATGTTTCCTGTACTTGAAGAAGTTCAACGTTTGCAATACCTGCAGGCACTTAATGTTACCAGTTGGCTGCCTACCAAGCCATTAGTCGGTAGCCAGGTTAACCATGTGCACTGGCAGGCATTAGTGGTGCAGGTGAGCAATGCCCCGTCTTTAGTGGAAGACCTTTCCTGCCCAACACCAGAGCTACCTCTAGTGTCCTCTTTGCCCCTGCAAGGTGAGATGCCTAGCCAACACCACTCTATTAATCCCCAAACTCAAGCCACAGCAGCAGCTGAAGCCTTAGGGTCACTCACGGCCAAAATGAGTAGCCAGCACCTTTCCCAGGTGCCAACAGTTGACCCCGTCTTGTCAGTAACCGAAAGTGTGCGCTCACCACTAATAAGGGCCACCCAAACAGGCCGACTTGCGCCGCTGCACTTAGGGTTATCTTGGTATAGTAATGGGGTATTGGTAGTAAACGATATACCAGTGCAAGAAGGCGCGGCCATGAGTAGCCCTATACAGCGGTTACAAACAGCCATAGTCAATACCTTAAGACCTGCATTGATGGAAACTGCACTGCAGGTGATGCCTTCTGCCTCCATGGAATTTAACTGGCCATTGGTGCCGGGCCCTCACGGTGACCATTCACTAATGGGAGCACAAAGTGGACTTAAATATAGCATCGTTAAATTGTTAAAAGATAATTTATGTAGCAAACTATTGGTAATGGGGCCTGCAGCAATACAGTTGCTCAACCCTGAAATGAGTTTGGGTGAATGTAGCCAAATAGAATTATCTGAACAACCTATCCAGTTGGTGTATAGCCATAGCTTACATCAGCTATTAGCAGTGCCCAGCCTTAAAGAAGAAACTTGGAAGCACTTACAGCCTCTCATTAACTCACCCAAAACGGTTTAACAAATGATGTATATTCGTGCTTTAGTTAAGGACGATATTGATCAAATAATGCGCCTTTCCAAAGGGCCGGCTGATCCCATATGGTCAAAAAAAGCCTTAGAAGATGTTTTAACAGGCATGTTAAAAGGGGCTTATTTGGCTAAAGTAGGTTTAGATGAAGCCACCAATCAGGTCGTAGCCTATGCCGTAGCGAGTTATGTCTTTGACCAGGGGGACATACTACATATCACAGTAGACCAGCCCTTTAGAGGACGGTCGCTAGGGCGGCAGTTGTTACAAGGGCTCGTTGATGGTTTAGTGGCTCAAGGAGTAGGCACAGTGTTTTTAGAGGTAAGACCCTCTAACGGTGCCGCTGTACATCTGTATCAATCGATGGGCTTTGTGTGCATACAAAAACGCCAAGGTTATTACCCTGGCGTTGATGGTGTACGTGAAGACGCTTGGGTATTTAGCCTAACGTGTCTGTAGCAACCTTATAGTCTGGGTCTTCAATCACATTGAGTTCAACCATGTTGCCTGCCTTAGAGAGTAGTAACTTACAATCTGAGCTAAGATGACGAAGGTGTAAGGTTTTACCAGCTCGGGAGTATCTTTCAGCTAGGGTATCAATGGCTTCTAGGCCAGAGTGATCAGCTACTCGTGAACGCTCAAAATCGATGATTACATCGTTTGGGTCTTGGCTTGGGTCAAAGAGCTCTAAGAAGTTTTGCACTGAACCAAAGAAGATTGGGCCCCGCAAATAATAGATGCGGCTGCCATCAGCGTCTTTATGAGTGACCTGCGTATGTTTTGCATGCTTCCAAGCAAATACTAGTGCTGAGCAAATAACACCCACCACCACTGCGATCGCAAGGTCAGTGATGACCGTAACGCCAGAAACTAAGACTAAAACGAAAGCATCAGATTTGGGGATCTTTCCTAAAATGCGGAAGCTAGACCATTCAAAGGTACCCACTACCACAATGAACATAACGCCTATTAGGGCAGCCACAGGGATCATCTCGATAAGAGGCGAGGCCACTAAGATGAAGGCCAGCAAAAATAAGGCAGCGCTGATGCCAGAAAGGCGACCACGGCCACCAGAGTTCACGTTGATCATACTCTGTCCAATCATGGCGCAACCACCCATACCACCAAACAATCCTGTTGCAGTGTTAGCAATGCCTTGGCCAATACATTCCTTGTTACCGCGGCCACGTGTTCCTGTAATTTCGTCAACCAATGTGAGGGTTAGCAGCGATTCGATTAAGCCAATGGCCGCTAAGATGACAGCGTAAGGTAAGATAATAATAAGTGTTTCTAAATTATAGGGCACTTGAGGAAGGTGGAAGCTTGGCAGGCCGCCGGCAATAGAGGCAATATCGCCAACCGAACGGGTGTCTAAATTCATACCAACGGCTAATAAAGTCACCACCAAAATAGCGGCTAAGGATGATGGAACTGCGCGGGTGAATTTAGGTAAAAAGTGAATGATAGCCATGGTAAGAGCAATTAACCCGACTAACAAATACAGTTGGGTGCCTTCTAACCATTGTAAGTTGCCATTATCGTCAATGAACTTGAACTGGCTCAACTGTGCTAAGAATATAACGATCGCCAAACCATTAACAAAACCTAACATCACTGGATGAGGTACCATCCGGATAAATTTGCCCAGCCTTAGAACACCAGCCAAAACTTGTAAGATGCCCATTAATACTACAGTAATAAAGAGGTATTCAACGCCATGGTCGGCAACCAAGGCCACCATCACCACGGCCAAGGCACCTGTAGCTCCAGAAATCATTCCAGGCCGGCCGCCAATCACTGCGGTTATTAAACCCACCATAAAGGCTGCATATAAGCCTACTAAAGGATCTACACCTGCTACAAAAGCAAAAGCAACGGCTTCAGGTACTAATGCTAAAGCGACCGTAAGGCCAGAGAGTATGTCATTTTTTGCATTAGCCGGAGCACGGCTTGCGAGATCGAACATGATATTTCCTAATAATACGGAGACTTTCAAAACGCGCGTATTATACGCAAAATAACAACTTTTCTCAATGATTCGATGAGGTATTGGTTGTTTTTTGACCAGTTACCTTGTGTTTTATATTGAGGAAAAGGTGTTAATCAGCGACAATAGGCATCATTCTAGGTACACAAAAATGTGCCACCCTATATCCCTATAGATTGTATCAACTATGTCCAATTTGATTGCAGAAGAAGTGGCAACGCGAAGAACCTTTGCCATTATCTCTCACCCCGACGCAGGTAAAACCACCATCACCGAGAAACTATTGTTGTTTGGACAAGCCATTCAAACAGCAGGGTCGGTAAAGGGAAAGAAGGGGGATAAAAAAGCCACTTCAGACTGGATGGCGATGGAGCAGCAGCGAGGTATCTCGGTGACCTCTTCGGTCATGCAGTTCCCTTATAGGGAACGTACAGTTAACCTTTTAGATACGCCAGGGCACGAAGACTTCTCTGAAGACACTTATCGTACCTTGACTGCGGTCGATTCAGTATTGATGGTGATTGATGGCGCTAAAGGTGTGGAAGATCGTACGGTTAAGCTGATGGACGTTTGTCGTTTAAGAGACACGCCAATTTTTACCTTCATCAACAAAATGGACCGTGAAGTCCGGGAGCAAATAGAAGTTTTAGATGAAGTAGAAGATGTACTTAACATTGCTTGTGCACCTATTACTTGGCCTATTAGCATGGGTAAACGCTTTAAGGGCGTTTACAATCTCTACACGGACACCCTTCATTTATTTACCCCAGGTCAAGGCCATACCATCCCTGATGATATCCAAATTAGAGGATTAGAATCTGATGAGGCCACAGAAATATTGGGAGAGTTACTAGATGAGCTAAAAGAAGAAATTGAATTAGTGCGCGGTGCTAGTCATAAATTTGATATGAAATTGTTCCTAGAAGGCAAGCTTACCCCCGTTTTTTTTGGCACGGCTTTATCTAATTTTGGCATACGTGAAATGCTAGACTACTTTGTTGAGTGGGCTCCAGCTCCAAAGTTTCGAGACGCAGGTGAGCGTGTGGTTCAATCAGTGGAGCCTAAATTCACTGGGTTTGTCTTTAAAATACAAGCTAATATGGACCCTAAGCACCGAGACCGGATTGCCTTTATGCGTATTTGTTCTGGTAGCTATGAGCGGGGTATGAAAATGCGCCATGTACGTATAGGTAAAGATGTAAAGGTAGCCGACGCTGTGACCTTTATGGCAGGCGAGCGTTCTAATGTTGAGCAGGCATGGCCTGGTGATATTATTGGATTACATAACCACGGTACTATTCAGATAGGAGATACCTTTACTGCTGGCGAAAACCTTAAGTTCGCGGGTATTCCTCACTTTGCCCCGGAACTCTTTCGTCGAGTGCGCCTTAAGGACCCGTTAAAGATGAAGCAGTTGAAAAAGGGTCTGCAGCAGCTATCAGAAGAAGGTTCAACGCAGTTATTTATGCCAGGTAAAAACAATGACCTTATTGTGGGTGCTGTAGGTGTGTTGCAGTTTGAAGTAGTTGCATACCGCCTGCAGGATGAGTACAAAGTAGAATGTATCTATGAGCCTATTAGTGTAAATACTGCTCGCTGGGTAGAGTGTGCCGATACTAAAATGCTTGATGAATTTAAGCGCAAGGCTGCAGAAAATTTAGCTATTGATGGTGGAGGGCACTTAACTTACTTGGCACCCAGTCGGGTAAACCTAAGTTTAACAGAAGAGCGCTGGCCCGACATTCGGTTCCGGGCTACTCGAGAGCACTAACCACAGTTTTAAAAGGAGGGGCTAATGCACCAGCTGATTGACAGTCATTGTCATTGGGGCCACCCTCGCTTACAAGCTCTGCAACCCGAATTATGGCAGTCTTGTATTGCTCAAGGGGTTGGTCAGCTAGTGGTTCCTGGAACCCATCACGCTTCTTTTACACAGCAAATATCCCTTTGTGAAGCTCACCCATGCTGGCACTTAGCCCTTGGGCTTCATCCATATTTTAGTGATAGGCACACCCAGCAACACCTTTCAGATTTGGCTGAAGCCCTTGTCCATCATACCCCAGTTGCGGTGGGTGAAATTGGCTTAGATTTTGCGTTAGACACAAATTTAGAGGGTTTTTCCATAGTTCATCAAGAGCATTGGTTTATAGCGCAGGTAAAGCTAGCCCAACACGCCAAACTGCCGCTGATTGTGCATAGTCGAAAAGCTAATGATCGCTTAGGCCAGTTGTTACGCCAATTAAAATTTGACCAAGGGGGTATTATTCATGGGTTTAGTGGCAGCTTGCAACAAGCTGAAAAGTTTACCCAGTTGGGGTTTAAAATAGGCTTTGGTGGCACCTTAACCTATGACCGAGCTCAGGCAATGAGGCGGTTAGTCAAAGCATTGCCACTCACAGATATTGTGCTAGAGACAGATGCTCCAGATATGCCAATGGCAGGACAGGAACAGGATCAACCTAATAGGCCAGACATGTTACCAAGAGTGTTGGCTGTTTTAGCACAGCTTCGATTAGAGCCCATATCTGAGATTGCCTCTCAGACGATCGCTAATACATTAGACGTTCTAAGACTGAACTAGTGAGCGTAGTTGGGTTTAAGTATGTACTGCAGTTTTAAGTGTTAGCACATATCTTCAAATGGATTACCTACAGACAGGTTCACAACTTTTGCATAGCCTGGTATATGAATCTCGTTGCGGCTTATGAGTAAATCTTCACCGGTTAATACGTTATGGCCAAACTTATAAGTAGGCTTAGATAGGCCTCGCATACTTTGTAAATCATAATCGTTTGCAACTTGGGTGTGGGCTTCTTGTGCTAGGCGTATGTGCTGCATAGCTTTAGCACCATGTTTTTTCACCATGAGCTGGTTAGCCACATGGGGCCCCATTAGTACAGCGCTCGCATTATTACCACCAAACCCTTTAGAATTCAGTAGCACAGTGTCAATACCCTCTGTTCCCACTTCATGGTGCGCAGCTTGAATAGTTAAGTGGCTGTCATGCACATCGCTGGCAACATGATCTATGGTGGCGATCCCAGGTAAAATCCCATAACGCCATACGCCTAAAGAAACAACAAGCTGGTCTCCTCCTGCAGTGCCCTGTGAATGGCCAAGGTAAGCTTTAACTGCAGCTACCTTCCAGTTATTAATACCAAATGCTTTTGCAGTTTCATTAATTACATGAGACTCGGTGATGCGATTTTGTGGTGTACTTGTTCCATGGGCCTGCACGCAAGAGCGTTGGCGCAAGGACTCGGAGCCGAGCATGCTTTCTGTAAGGGCTGCTGCTTTGGCCAAAGTAATGTAATTACCTATGCCAGGAGCTGATATAGATTTTTTATGGCCATCAGCGTTAACAAATACCCCTGGCACTGCACCATGGATTTGCGCCCCAAGTTTGAGGGCCAAATTATCACTTGTGAGTACCAGCCACTGGGAGGCTTCTCCCATAGTGAAGCCACAGTTACTGGAGAATGGGCGGGAAGTTCGACGCAGGTCTGGCTTCTCACTAGAATCTAAGGCACACACCTCATGGTCTTCAGCCAAAGCACCCATGGTGCGGAAACCTTCCATTACTTCAGGGGTAATGGGTGCATCACTGCCGCCAACGATGACAAGATCTCGGCGGCCACTTTTAATGTCTTCAACAGCATTTCTTAGATTGTATAAAAACGTAGCACATGCGCCTAAGGCAGAACCCACAGCCCCAACACTACCCAGTAAATAGGCATTAACGAAATCAGCCGGCATTTGCCCATAACCTAATGGCATTTGCTTTGAGGTGATGCGCTTACCAGTACTTGGATTTTTTAGTAAGCCGCCAAAACCTGCTTCATCTAACTGTCCAATTGAGTTGCTGGCATATACAGCAATGCGGTCTGGCGCAATATGGTCTTGCATAGTTTGCCAAGCAATGCCGGTAGAACTAAGGGCGTCAGATGCGCCAAATACAGTCATTTGTAAATTACGGGGATGGTTACGAGACTGATATAAAGAGCCAGGATCGAAGCCATCAGGCAGTTGTCCTGCTGCGCTTACGGGTGCGCGCCTAGTGTCTGGTAGGATGGCTGAGAAAGTGCCAGTAATGGTGACTTCTACAGTGTCTTTGTCTACCGTACTCACGTGCCAATTATCAGGCAGGCTAGCGGGTAGGTGACGCCTACGCATGTGAATACAGGTGCAGTCACCAGATGCAGGTTTAATTTCGGCAGCTTTGTTTAATACTAATTGGTGGATGTCGTAGGCTTCAGCTCGTATAGGGCGTATCAGGGTAGCTTGTTTTAGTTGTTCGCATAGCTGTTCAGATAACTGGGCTTGGGTTAGCCCTTGTTCTTGGCCAGGTATATAGTAAAGGCCATTGGAAAAGGTAGCCTTGTTGGTTAGAGTGGCTAGGTCTGTCATTGTGTCCAGCCGGCTTTGCGTATCTAAATGATCAACAACGAGGCGCCGATAACCATGGTGGGAGGAGGTTCGACCAGCGGCATTTATTCCGCCAAAACCAATAATGACTGGTAGATTCGACAACTAACAATTCCCCAAAATAACTGACATAAACACGATAGCGCCCATTCTAGCAGAGTGGTGGCTAAACTCTAGGTCTGTGACGTAATCTAGTGTATTCGATGTGCTTCCAAGTGCAAGTGGATTACCTTCTTACCTAATAAATGCAATTCTCCCTGGGTTCTTTGCTCTCCATCGCTGCTAAATTCGAACGTAAATTGCCTTAACGGCGATATATGTCCTTTGTTGTCTCGCTTTAAACGGGTTTTTTTAAGGGCTACAGTGTCATCAAGCAATTGTACGTCTTGTTGCTCGCATTGGTATTTAGCGGTTGAACGTGCCCGATCCTTAGCAGCACTTGTGTCCCACCAGTATATTAAGCCTAAAACTAAAGGCAATAAAAGCCACTCTAAACTCATTACCCACCTGCCTTTTTAACAGAAGGCCAACCCCGGTTGGCCAATAACATGATTAGTATATCGCGATGGTCACCTTGTAATTCAAGGGTGTGGCCTTTTACAGAGCCACCAGAACTGGTTTTTTGTTTAAGCTCCTTCAGTAACTTCTTTAATTCTACCTCAGCTAAGGGGATGCCAGTAATGGTAGTAACACCTTTACCCTTTCGGCCTTTGGTTTCTAGCCTAATGCGCACGTTACCATCACCCATTGTGCTGCTATCATCGTTACATTGGCAATGAGAATAGCCACATTCAGGGCAAAGTCGCCCCTGGTCTGTGGAATAAACAAGTCTGGACATGTTAAGGCTCCCCTGGAATAGTAATACCGTGAATAGGGTCTTCAGTAATAATGATAGGACGTATAAGCTGCACTAACTCACTGCAAGGGTGCTGATCGCTGTTACCCCACCAAGACTTCTGCCATGGTTCCAGTTGATTGATTCTAATCATGGAGCGAATATCATCAATGTAGTCTACTCCCCGAGACGAGTAGCTAATTAATCCTGCAGATAAGGCTCGGGCAGTAACAATTTGGTCATTATTAATTAAACATTCACGAATGCGGCGCAAGCCAATATAACTCGCATGGGAATTTAAGTTGCGAATATAGGCATCTACTGATTCTTGTGGGTTTTCAAATTTACGCACTTCGTAACTTTCACCCTCAGGGCGGCCACTTGGGATCAAACCGCAGCCTAAGCTAAAACACCATTGTCCGAAAAGATTATTGCCCTGAATAGCGAAGCGAGAGGTGCCCCAAGCGCTCTCATTGGCTGCTTGAGCCAACACCAAGGCTGCTGGCACTGTGTCAATCTTGCGTAATAATAAATCAATTTGCTCTGCAGCTACTTTAGTTTTAATCTTATGACTTTTTGACAAGCGGTTAAGCCGCTGAACCTGCTGTTTGGTGAGTCGGTGAGGCTGCATCCGTTGAATTTCTTTACGAATCTGAACTATTTTGTTATTTGCTGTTCTGGCTAACTGGCCTAAATAAACGAAAAAACGAGTCTTTTTTGTTTTAACATCAATAATGCCCGAAAAATCAGGTAACGGCTCTACTTTTGGCCTCAAGCTTGATTCAATCGCATGACTTATACGGGCTGCTACATTGGCGCTTGAAACTGGCCGAGGAATTGTAATTGGCTGGAGGCTTGTTTGCCCCTTAGAGTCTAGAGAGTAGTCGGACTTCTTGTCATCTTTAGCCACTATGTCAGGTTTTTTAGTCTTTGAGATTTCAGGGGCAGGGGGTGTGCTTTCGGGCTTCAATTGCTCAGTCTGAAAACTATTGAATGTTAGCTTCTCTGTATTGTTAAGTAAAAAGGCGACAATAAAAAATATAACCAAACCTGTCAACCAGGCATTCTTGCGCAAAAAGGCGAGGATATTCATAGGCAGCAGAACTCTACTAGGGGTGAAAAAGCTTTGCTGTGGGGATATCCTCTTCCCCTAGCTGAGCAATTAGGCGTGCATTTTCCTTCTGCAATTGAGTGATTTCTAGGGTGTTTATCAAACTTTCGCTTATCAATAGCGTTATCTTTTCTTCAAGTGTTTGCATGAGCAAGGGAGTGTCAGTAGATGCTGATAAGGCGCTCATCACACTAAACCTTGGCTTTGTTCTTAGATTTTTCTATGGCTGAAAAAGCTGCTATTTGTGCTTCAGTTGCTGGCAACTGATGTTGGCCTTTCCATTCACTATAGGGCATACAATAAACATGCTCTCGGGCTTGGTCATAATCCATGCCAACCCCCTGATCCTCAGCTGCAGCCATAAGCCACTTGCTCATACAGTTGCGACAGAATCCTGCCAATATCATTAGGTCTATATTCTGCACATCCTTACGTTTATCTAAGTGTTTAACCAAGCTACGAAAGGCTGCTGCTTCAAGTTCTGTTTGTGTTTGTTGGTCCATATGAATCTCGCTAAGGCCAAAATAATCAACCGCCATAATATAGCTTTAACTGCGCTAGTGCTAGCAGGCTTATAGGTAGACTTGATCTCTGTATTATTATAGGTAAAATACTGGTTGCATATACAGTAATTTATAAGGGCGACGTATAGGTGAATAGAAAAATAATTCATTGCGATTGTGATTGTTTTTATGCTGCTGTGGAAATGCGTGAAATGCCAAGTTATCGCAACCGACCGATCGCTATTGGTGGAGCAGCGAATAGTAGAGGAGTGATAGCAACGTGTAACTATCCTGCACGTAAATTTGGGATTCATTCTGCTATGCCATCGTCCCAAGCATTGCGGGCCTGCCCAGAGTTATTGATATTGCCTGGGCGCATGGCATTGTACCAAGCTGTATCGCATCAAATCATGGCTATTTTTCAGCGCTATTCGGACACGATAGAGCCGTTGTCATTAGATGAAGCCTTTATAGACGTGAGTGAGTCTAGGCTATTTGATGGCAGTGCAACCCGCATCGCTCAGCAGATTAGGGCCGATGTTGAAGCAGAAGTAGGGATTACTATTTCTGCTGGCGTAGCACCTAACAAGTTTATTGCCAAGGTAGCCAGTGACTGGCGGAAACCTAATGGTTTATTCGTAGTGAAGCCTGATGAGTTAGATGGATTTAGTGCTCAACTGCCCGTTAAAAAAATACCTGGCATTGGCCCAGTCAGTGCTGCTAAGTTAGCTGCTCAGGGTATCCAAAATTGCGCCGACCTAAGGCCGTTTAGTGAATTAGAATTAGAACAAAAGTTTGGCCGTATGGGGCAAATTTTAGCGTTGCGAAGGTTTGGAGAGGACCATCGGCCAGTGCAAACGAGTCGGGTGAGAAAGTCTGTATCCGTAGAAAATACATACAGCCAAGATCTAACTAGCTTAGAGGACTGCCGCGATGCCCTTTACCCCTTGTATGAGCAGCTTATGGAACGCTGGAAAAAACTCTCTTACCACTACGCAGTGTCAGGGCTGGTAGTGAAATTGAAGTTTGCAGATTTTTCACAATTAACTCGAGAGCAAGCCAGCACAGACATCGACTTAGACTTTTTTAAGGCCTTACTGCAACTGGCTTTTGAGAGTGGCCAGCCACAGCAGCAAGCCCAAGGAGTGCGCTTGCTAGGATTGGGACTAAAAATAAAAGCCCCAATCACACAGCAGCAGTTGCGTTTGTTTTAACCACCTTCGCTTAGGTACTGCGTTTCTTACCCGTAACGATGGCGCCTAAATTCTCTAGCATTAATATCATCGAAGGGACTACAAATAGAATGAGTAGGGTGCCAAGCGCTAAGCCAAAGACGATAGATATTGCCATTGGAATTAGGAATTGTGCCTGCAGCGACTCTTCAAATAAAATAGGTGTTAATCCTGCGATGGTTGTCATCGAGGTTAATAGCACCGCCCTTAGGCGTTGGCATGCTGCTTCTATGATGGCTTCTTTAGGCGCAATGCCTTGTTCGCGGAAGCCCTTATAAAAAGACAGCAGTACGATACTGTTGTTAATGACGATACCTGATAAACCAAACAGCCCAAATAACGACAAGATGGTAAGGTCTCTATCCATAACAAGGTGGCCTAAAACGGCACCCGTTAAACCAAAAGGTATAGTAAACATTACTGCAACAGGCCAGGTATAGGACGCAAACACCCAAGCCAAAACAATATAGATAAGGAAAAGCGCCAATACCAAGCCGGTTAGCATGTCACCCAACGTGTCTCGTTCATCGGCTCTAGCGCCACCAAAACTGATCTTAACGCCATATTGGCGTTCAAGGTCTGGGATAGTATCTTTCTTCAAAGCCGCTATAACCACGTTGGCGTTAGTTGCACCCACATCAACGTCTGCTTTCACAGAAACTGTAAGCTGCCCATTTTCGCTACTGAACTGATCAATACCTCGTCTAGAGCTAAACTCTACCAGCTCTAACAAGGGCACAGTGCTGCCTGATGGAAGAATAATTGGCAGGGCATACAAAGTTGCAAGGCTATTGCGGTCTTGGTCTTTGAGCATCAAACGGACATCAATTTCGTCTGCACCAAGGTAAAAGCTTTGCAAGGTTACACCATCAAACGCGTACCGCAGCTGCCGACCAATGTCTGCACTTGTGAACCCTAAGGTTGTCGCCTGTGGAGTTAAGGTAAATATGAGTTGTTCCATACCATACGGGAGGTTGTCATTAATGTTCTGGACACCCGTAAAGACTTTGAGAGCTGTCTGTATTTCTAGGGCAACCTGTTTCATTACTTCAGCGCTAGCACCAGTGATATTGGCTTCAATCGGTTTGCCTGGTGGGCCAGCGGCTGGCTGGTCGATAATGATTTTTTCTAATCCAGGGACCTTGGGTATTTTTTTATTCCATACCTCAATAAATTCGGCATTTGAAGTAAGTCTCAGTTGTGAACTGTCAAGTTCTACTTCTAAAAGTGCAACTTGTTCAGTGCTAGATATGCCAGCCGTAGGTAGCTTATTAGTACCAAAATAACTAATTCGCTCACTAATCATGTTACCACCTAGTTCGGCTTCAGTTTCAAGCAAAGCGTTTTCTACCTGAACTAGGTAAGCGGCCACTTCACTTGCTGGAGTGCCACTACTAAACTGCACATTAGCCCGGATATTGTCACCGTCTACACTAGGGAAAAAAGCAAACTGAATCCGGCCGCCTACTAATAAACCTACAGCTAAAACTAACGCTGTGATGGCTAGGCTAAAAGTGACTAAGCGAAAATCTATGGCAAAGTTAATAGCAGGCCGAAACATGTTATTTTTAAAGTTTTCGAAACCCCGGTCAAAACCAGCGCGCAAGCGCGAAGGCTTTTTGTTCATCTGGTTCTTGAGGGCGTGGTGAAGATGACCAGGCAAGATTAAAAAACACTCGACCAGCGATACTAAAATGACACAAATAACCACAATAGGGATGTCAGCTAGAATACTGCCTATGGTTCCACTAATTAACAGGAGTGGTAAAAAAGCCGCTATAGTCGTTAACGAAGAGGCTGTAATGGGCCCCATCATTCGTTGCGCACCACCTAAGGCAGCCTGCAGAGGGGGCTCTCCTTGTTGAAAGTGCGACAGAGTATCTTCCCCCACGACTATTGCATCATCCACAATAATGCCTAAAGCCATGATCATGCCAAAGAGGCTAATCATGTTTACGGAGCCACCGATGAAGTACATTACTCCCCAAGTCGCCAGTAATGAAGCTGGAATGCCCATGGCCACCCAAAAAGCGACCCTTGAGTTAAGAAATATAAACAATAAACCCACTACAAAAAGTAAACCGTAGGCACCATTGTTAATTAACAAAGTGATACGCGCCTTCAATAAAAGCCACCTTTCGTCATAGACAATAATATCTACCCCTTTGGGGAATCGTTCTCGGGCGTCCAGTACCCATTTGTTCATAATGGCAGCTGTCTTAATAGTGTCGTCATTTTTGCTACGCATAATCGTTAGCTGAATGCCAGGATTACCTTTATAACTAATGGTGCTTTGATCTTCTTTGGCGCGCAGACTTATGTCGGCGACGTCACCTAAACGAAGCAGTTGGGCATTGTCTCCAGTGAGCAGAGGCAACTGCTCAAAGCTGCTAACATCTGACACTTTGCCAATGGCACGTAATTGTTTTGATCCGTCGGAGCGTCCAGCCGTGCCAGCCATCACATCTTTGCTTTGGTTATTAATAAGCCCCGCTATATTGCGCAGTGACAAGCCTAGGTCGTGTATTGTGCTGGGTTCGACTTGAATGGCAATCTCTTGCTCTGGCAAGCCGGTAAAGGTGATCTTACTAATGCCTTTGGCTAACAACTCACGCTCTGCCTGACGGGCTAAACCTGTGAGCTCCTCCACTGGCCCTGCTGCTGTAATCAGCACAGTACCCACGTTTTCATACATCACAAACTGTTCAATACTGGGGGTTTCAGATTCTGCAGGCAGGTTTCCTACAGCATCTACCCGTTGTTTGATTGAATTAGTGGTTTCTGTAAAATCTGCACTACTATCAACCTCTAGATAAAGACGTACGCCACCACGTGATGTGCTAGAACTCACTTTAGTCACATTGGCAACGTTCTTAAGCTCTTGCTCAAGGGGAATAGTGATGCTGCTTTGAACATCCTCTGCCGCCGCACCCGGCCAGCCAACAAAAACTTGGACAACATCAACGGCGAACGTTGGAAAAAACTGAGTGTTGAGCTGCTTTAAACCATAGGCTCCTGATAAAAACAATAACAACATCAAAAGGTTAGGGGCTACTCTGTGATTGGCAAAGAGGCTAATGAATGATTGCATCATGTGCTTGTGCTCCTGCTAGCGCATTTCGACTAATAAGCCGGTAACGGCGTTGGGGAGTTGTGTGATCAAGATATTGTCACCACTGCGCAATTGAGCGCTTCGTACCAAGGTTAAGCGCTCACCAGCGGGGCTAGTCCAGTCCCCTACACGACTCACATTTAACGCTTCGAGGCGTTGTTCAACAATGCGGTAGATTCGATTTTGACCATAAATTGCTAATTCAGGTAAGGCCACAACATTGGCCTGCGTTGGCAGTTTAACTTTAACCTGCAGATTTTTGCCCACTTCAATGTTTTGGCTACCAGCTAGCTGGAAGAAAGCATCAATGCCTCCCTGGCTAGAAGACGCTTCTGCTGATAAGCGATCTAACGTTAGCTGATAAGATTGACCAAGATGAGAAATGCTAGCTTCCAAACCTTTGCCAGAGCCAGCGGGTTGCATCATTGGAAGGTATCGGGCAGGGATTTGGCTACGTACTTCGAGGCTTTTGATGTTATAGAGCTTAACCACACGGTCGCCGTTGCGAACGCGGTTTCCTGATGAAGTGTCAACACTTAAAATCCGACCGTCAAAGGGCGCCAAAATGTCAGTACGCTTTAAGTCCAGCTCAGCAAACTGTAATTGAATTTTACTCTGAGTCACCTGTGACTCGAGCTGAGCAATGCGATTTGGGTGATCTGCAATGGTGTTTTCGCGATTAAGTAGCGCTAATTGCTGTTGCTGCAGGGCACGAGTAGCATCTTCTAAGCGCGAAGTAGGAGCAACTTTTTTGGACACTAGTTGTTGTTGACGTTCAAAGTTTTTTTGGTTCATGGCCTGCAATTGCTGCTCGATCACTAACGCTTTTTGGTTGGTTTTGTTGCTGTTTATTTCGCTCTTAATACGGGCTTCAATATCTTGGAGGCTGGCTTTTCGTTGAGCCAGCGTCAAACGTAATTCGCTATCGTCTAAACCAACTAATTTCTGTCCCTTGCTTACGCTGTCTCCACGGCCCACATTGACTTGCGTAACAAAAGCGCTAACCGTCGCCGTTAATTGAGCGGTCTCGCTTGCCTCTACTGCACCATAAAGAGTAACTTCTGGCGCAATGTCTTGTAATTCCACCAATTGGCTTGAAACCCCCCATACTTGTTCAGTAACAGGTTTGGCAGGTGCTTTTGGCTTAGAATTCTTAAGGTAAGTAAACCCATATCCGGCCGCTGCAATAATTGCAATTGGAAGTAACCCTTTAGTCAAAAAGCGAAAAACGTAGGACTTGTAGCTCATGAAAAATGACCTTTTTTAAACGGCGTATACCGTCCGTTGGTAAAGCGAATAAAATTGACTTGGGATTTTACATTAAAACCAATTGTTTTGATAACTCAACTGGCTAGCATGGCCACACTTTACGCATTTTTACGTCAGGCTTGAAAAGAAAATTAGGTCATTTTTTGCTAGCTTTGCCTACAATAGTTTCAGACCTGGCTGCAGCAGCATATAATAGCATCCTGTTTTTTACTGTTAACTGTATTTAGGAAAGCGATATGTCCTCTCAAAACTATAAAGATTATCGACGTGAGTACGAAGCTGCAGGTTTGCGTCGCCAAAGCCTAGCTGCAGATCCATGGAAGCAATTTTCGTTCTGGCTGGGTGAGGCTGAACGTGCTTGTCCACTGGATGCCACTTCCATGGCGTTGGCTACGGTTTCATCATCGGGTATGCCAAGTGCGCGTATCGTTCTATTAAAAAGTTACAATGAAAATGGCCTAGTTTGGTACTCAGATAGACGCAGCCAAAAAGGCCATGATATCGACCAAAACCCAAATGCCTCGGTGCTTTTTTATTGGCAACCCTTAGAGCGCCAAGTGCGCATTTCTGGCACTGTATCCCTGGTGCCAGAGGCGACTTCTGATGCGTACTTTAACAGCCGCCCCAGAGCTAGCCAGCTCAGTGCGGCAGCTACACCCCAAAGCCAAGTGGTTTCAGGGCTGGTAGACCTTGAGCAAAATGTAGCAAAGTTGGATGAGAAAACCCAAGGTGGCTTGGTAAATAGGCCTCAGCCTTGGGTAGGTTTTTGCCTTCAGCCTACCAGGTTTGAATTCTGGCAAGGTCAGCCCAGCCGTTTGCATGACCGTTTTCGGTATCAGCAAATGGGTGATGACTGGGTTATTGATCGTTTGGCACCTTAAAAGCACATACTATGATACAACCTTTAATGATGAGTGCCTTTGGTGAGTTGATAATAAATCGTGTGCCACTGGCAAAAAAAGAAATGCTTCAGGCTTTTGATCAAGCTGATCTGTTAGCGTTAGACTACTTGCAGTTAGAGGCTTTGTTGAATCCAAGCAGTAATGTGCTGGTTGTCAATGAAGCCTTTGGCGCCATCACCTGTGCAACAACCAAAGCATTATGTGCTTTAGGTGGTGCACTGCCAACCTTGTGGAGTGATTCTCATATTGCCCATCGTGGGTTGCAATATAATGCATCCGCTAACGGATTGCCGGTGGCACATTTTGTGCAGGCCCAAAACACTCCGCAAGGCCCGTTTCAAATTGTCATATTACGCTTACCTAAAAGTCATGCATTGCTGCGCGATCAATTACAAAGGATGCTGCCACAATTGGCCCCAGGCGCTTTAATCATAATGCCTTTAATGGTTAAACATCTAGATAACGCGGTGTACCGGCTTCTTGAGTCTTTACTAGGGCCACTAACCACCAGTTTGGCGCGTAAAAAGGCACGGTTAATCTTTGCAAAAAATAATTCAATGATGTTGGGCCAGAGCCCAAAGGCAAAGGAAACCCATTGGAGCCTGCCATCGCTAGGGCTGTGCTTGCAGCACTTTAGTGGTGTATTTGGTCGCACCAAGTTAGACCCTGGAGCACAGATATTATTAGATCAGTTTCCTGAAGGGCCTTATATGCAGGTGATTGATTTAGGTTGCGGTAATGGCGTTCAAGCTATTATGGCCGCCAAAAAATGGCCTCAGTGTAAGGTTATTGGGGTTGATGAATCCTATATGGCCGTTGCTTCAGCAAGCATTAATGCAATCAATAATAGCGTGGAAGATCAGTGTGAGTTTAGAGCAAATGATTGTTTAACAGACATCATCTCCCAATCTGCTGACTTAATCCTATGTAACCCGCCGTTTCACCAAGAAAGGGTAATAGGTGACCAAATTGCCATGCGTATGTTTGCCCAATCTGCACAGGTGCTTACTAAAGAAGGTGAGCTGTGGGTGGTCGGTAATAGACACTTAGGTTATCACGCTAAGCTTAAGCGTTGGTTTAAGCGTGTAGAGCAAATAGGTACCCACCCCAAGTTTGTTGTGCTAAAAGCGCAGCTTTAATCAGTGTTTTTGGTGCCAGTAATGTCTGGGTTAAAATTGTTCGGGTATTTTCCTATTACAGGCTCATAAAAGTCGGCAATAGCTTGCATATCTGCATCTATATTTTCCGTTGTATTGAGCATTTTTCCTATACCACCAATACGTTTAGAAAAATCAAAATAAGCCAAAGCTAGCGGTACGTTAGCTCCCTTAGCCATATGATAAAAGCCTGTTTTCCAGCGCCCTACACTAGAGCGTGTACCTTCTGGCGCTATGGCGAAAATCAAATTTTCGCTGTTGGCATAAATTTCAACTGAGGCGTCTACAAAATTCTTACTGGCGCCACGATTTAATGGCACGCCCCCTAGCCAGCGCATAATAGGCCCTGCAAAGCCATTAAATAGAGTGTGTTTAGCGATAAAATATACTTTTAAACGTAAGTGAAATGCTATGGCAATGCCAAGTGGGAAGTCCCAGTTAGAGGTATGCGGGGCGGCGATAATGAGGTAGCTTCCAGTAGCAGGTGCCACGTTAACCACTTTCCAGCCACCAAGCTTTAATACTAGCCAAGAAAGTAGCCTCATAAAGTGAATAACGCCTGGGGTATCGTGAATGGTAAAATGCATGGAAATACGGGCCTAGGAGTGATTTTTGCGGTATTATATCAGGTCACTCATAGACATGAGTGGTGTTTAATTTTATAAGCCCTAATTAAAGTATTAAGGGCACCTTGGAGTCATGAATGAAAATTGCCGAAAACAGCGTAGTTAGCTTCCATTACACACTTACGAATGGTGCTGGCGAACTGGTTGATACCTCACGCGAAGGTGAGCCGTTACCTTACTTACATGGTGCAAATAACATTGTACAAGGTTTAGAAGAGGCGCTTGAAGGCAAGGAGTTGGGTGATAAGTTGCAGGTGGAAGTGCCTCCCCATTTAGGTTATGGAGAGTATATGGAAGAAATGGTTCAACAAGTAGACCGTGAAATGTTCTCTGGTATTGATAACCTAGAAGTAGGTATGCAGTTTCATGCGGAGGGCGACTCAGGTCAACAACAGGTGGTTACAATTACTGCTGTTGAAGGCGACATGGTTAGTGTGGATGGTAATCATGACCTTGCTGGTGAAACATTGAATTTTGATGTGGAAATTATGGGCATCCGAGAAGCTTCTGAAGATGAGCTTACCAATGGCCATATTCACGGCCCAGGCTGTAATCACTAGTCTAGTTTTTAACAGCCCCAAAATATGGGGCTGTTATGGCCCGCATTAAACCACTCTATAACCACTTAAACTCAGAGCATGTGCCTAACATCATGGAAAAGACATACAACCCTAACGCCATCGAAGAACAGTGGTACCAGCAATGGGAAGACAACAACTACTTCGCTCCTTCCGGTGAAGGTACACCCTATAGTATTGTTATTCCACCGCCCAATGTCACGGGTAGTTTGCATATGGGGCATGCTTTTCAAGATACTATTATGGATGCCCTAACGCGGTATAAGCGTATGCAAGGGCATGATACGCTATGGCAAGTGGGTACTGACCACGCTGGTATTGCGACACAAATGTTAGTAGAGCGCAAAATCCAAGCCGAGGAAGGTAAAACACGGCATGATTTAGGTCGGGATAAATTTTTAGAAAAAGTATGGGACTGGAAAGCAGAGTCAGGTGGCACTATTACGCGCCAGTTACGTCGCATGGGCGCGAGCGTAGACTGGAGTCGCGAACGTTTCACTATGGATGAGGGCTTTTATACGGCTGTGCAAGAGGCCTTTGTTCGCTTGTACGATGATGGCTTAATTTATCGTGGTAAACGATTAGTTAACTGGGATCCAAAATTACACACCGCAATTTCCGATTTAGAAGTTATTTCTACGGATGAAAAGGGCCATATGTGGCACTTGCGTTACCCCTTAGAAGCGGGCGCCACCACTGCTGATGGTAAAGATTATTTAGTGGTTGCTACCACCCGCCCAGAAACTATGCTCGGCGATGCTGCGGTTGCAGTTCACCCTAAAGATGAGCGTTACCAGCACCTTATTGGCCAGTTTATAGCGTTGCCGTTAGTGGACCGTTTGATTCCAGTAATTGCTGATGATTATGTGGATATGGACTTTGGCACGGGCTGCGTAAAAATAACCCCAGCCCACGACTTTAATGACTATGCCATGGGCCAGCGTCATGATTTGGGCATGATTAACGTGCTAGACCACGATGCGGCCATTGTGCAAACACCCCAAGTGTATACAACTGCCGGTAAAGTAGTCTTAGAGCATGATGAAACCATTCCTTTAGCTTATCGTGGTTTAGACCGGTATCTGGCACGAGATCAAATTGTTGCAGACCTTGATGCAGCAGGTTTGTTAGAAGGTGTTGAAGACCATGGCTTAAAGGTGCCCCGTGGGGATCGTTCAGGTCTTGTTATTGAACCCTTGTTAACAGATCAGTGGTTTGTCAGCACCAAGCCTTTAGCTGAGCCTGCAATTGCAGCAGTAGAAGATGGCCGCATTGAATTTGTGCCTAAACAATGGGAAAACACCTACTTTTCTTGGATGCGGGACATCCAAGACTGGTGTATCTCGCGTCAACTTTGGTGGGGACACAGAATTCCCGCATGGTACGATGATGAAGGCAGTTTTTATGTTGGCCGCAGTGAGGAAGAGGTTCGTAACAAACATAATTTAGGTGATATAAACCTTAAGCAAGATGAAGATGTGCTGGATACTTGGTTCTCCTCTGGCCTGTGGACCTTTGGCACTTTAGGTTGGCCCAACTCTACTGAAGCCTTGGCTAAGTATCACCCAACTGATGTGTTGGTAACTGGCTTTGATATTATTTTCTTTTGGGTAGCGCGCATGATCATGATGACTATGCACCTAACTAAAGACGAGACTGGTGAAGCCCAGGTGCCTTTTAAAACTGTCTATGTACACGGTTTAGTGAGGGATCAAGATGGTGAGAAAATGTCTAAATCTAAGGGCAATGTGATCGACCCATTGGACCTAATTGATGGCATTGATCTAGAGACTTTATTAGAGAAACGCACGGGCAACATGATGCAGCCACAGTTGGCTAAGAAGATAGAAAAGCAAACCTTAAGACATTTTCCTGATGGCATTGCCTCTTATGGCACTGATGCTTTGCGTTTTACTTTGTGCTCATTAGCGTCAACTGGTCGAGACATTAAGTTTGATTTGGGCCGTATTGAAGGTAACCGGAACTTTTGCAATAAGATTTGGAACGCTACTAACTATGTTTTGATGAACTGTGAAGAGCAAGATTGTGGCCAAGCGGGTGGTCAAGTCGAGCTGAGTCTAGCAGATCGCTGGATTCTATCAAGGTTGCAAAAAGCGCAACTAAAAGTGGTTGAATCCATGGGTGTGTATCGTTTTGATCACGCTGCAGAGGCGCTATACCATTTTATTTGGAGTGAATACTGCGATTGGTACCTAGAGCTATCTAAGCCTGTGCTATGGGACGATAATGCAACTCAAGCTCAGTTAAGGGGTACTCGGCGTACTTTAGTTGGTGTTTTAGAGGCGGTGTTGCGTTTGGCCCACCCCTTGATGCCATATATTACTGAAGAGATTTGGCAGAAACTTAAAGTTCTTGCAGGTGTAGAGGGCGAAAGTATTATGCTCCAGCCATACCCAGTTGCTGACGAAAGCAAAATCGATGAAATTGCTGAGGCTGATTTAAATTGGGTGCGTGGCATTATTGATGGCGTGCGTAATATCCGTGGTGAAATGAATATCTCCCCCGGTAAACCTATTCCCGTGTTGTTAAAACAAGGTGATGATGCAGACCAGGAGCGACTTGATACTAACAGTCAGTTTCTCATTAAGCTGGCTAAGTTGGAGTCTATTACGTGGCTAGATGGGAGTGCTGAAGCACCTTTAAGTGCAACAGCTTTGGTAGGCGCGTTGGAAGTATTGGTGCCTATGGCAGGACTCATTGATAAAGATGCAGAGCTTGCTCGATTAAATAAAGAACTGGGTAGGTTGCAAGGAGAAATCAAGCGGCTTGGTGGTAAGCTAGGAAACGCCAAGTTTGTTGATAAAGCCCCTGCGCAAGTGATTGAAAAAGAGCGAGCCAAGTTAAGGGATGCTCAAACTTCCGCTACTACATTACAACAGCAAGTGACAAAAATTGAAGCTATTTAAGAATTTTGACTACTAGTCCTAGAAGTGGCTTGAGCAGAATAGCTAGTGTGCCCGCTTAAGCAGAGGATGGTTCAGTTTGACATCCCGCTTAATCTAATGCTAGACTGTGCACCGCACTAGCTTTAGAGTGACGTGCGAAGATCCAGACCGTAATTTGCGCACTAACAGATAATATCTGTTTGATAAACCGCGCAGATGAAGGCGGTTTGTCAAATTAATTTAGTAGCAAAGAGTAAGAATATGAGCAAAGGTACAGTGAAGTGGTTTAACGCCGATAAAGGTTTCGGTTTCATCACTCCAGAAGATGGCGGAAAAGATTTATTCGTACATCACTCTGAAATCCGCAATGGCGGCGGTTACGCCACTTTGAACGACGGCCAAGCCGTAGAATTCGAAGTTGGCCAAGGCCAAAAAGGCCCTTGTGCCAACAATGTTGTTCCTTCTTAATTCGTTAAGAAAATAACATTACAGAAAACGCCGCTTTTAGCGGCGTTTTTTTTGTCTTTAAAAAAGTTGACGTCACTCATACTCGTAAGGTAAAAATTAGTTCTTATTGAAGTTACCGAGTATTTTCATGACTGAACAAACTGATGCTAGTTTTGATCGAAATCAAAATGCGTTTATGGATGCCTTATATTGGTAAGGCATAGCGACGCTATTTCGTGCACCACATAACGCTAACCCTAATGAATGCGATATTGCTTTAGTTGGTGTGCCCCACAGCAGTGGCAACGGCACCATGGAGCGAGACCAGCACTTAGGTCCTCGTGCAGTTCGCAATGTGTCGGCCAATGGGCGCCGGGTTCACATGAACTTTGAACTAGACCCTTGGAAGAGCTGCCGTATTAATGACCTTGGTGATGTGCCACTGACACACATGAATGACAATGAAATATCTATTCAGCACATTACTGATTACTACGCCCAGATTGATGCCGCAGGCACTAGGCCAGTATCTGTGGGTGGGGACCATTCTGTCACAGGTGGTATATTGCAAGCGTTGGGAGGCCCTCAATCGAAGCTGACTGGCGGTGAGCCTGCGTGTATTTTACATTTTGATGCCCACACAGACTGTTTTAGTAATATGAAACACTTTCTTGGTGCCAAAAAATCAGCAGCCCATTGGGCCTCATATTTAGTGCAGTAGGGTAATGTTGACGCACACCACAGTGTGCAAATAGGTATTCGAGGCAATGCACGCACCTTAGACTGGTTAAAGCCTAGCTATGAACATGGCTATGACGTGATCACTATGGATCGTTACAAACAAATAGGTGCTCAGCAAAGTATCAATATTATCCGTGAACGTATTGGTGACAGGCCAGTTTATATTACCTTTGACTTAGATTGCTTAGACCCTTCTGTAGCACCAGGAGTCTCTAATATAGAGGCGGGTTGCCAAGGCTTTATGATGGACCAGATTATGCCATGGTTGCTACAGCTATTATGTTTGAAATGATTAGTTTAATCGCAGACAGGCATCATTTAAGTTAGAGCTTGTGGTACTGCATAGTTCGGCCCAGCTCGTTATATTTGGCATAGTGATCTCTAGCTGTTTGTAACATTTCTGTTTCTTGTACTACAAGTTCAATAATGCGATCAAATTTTTCAGGCGCTAACGCTTGGCTTAGGTTAATGCATATTTCATGGTGATTAGGCTGTGCTGCAGCTGGTGTTGAGGTGTGACCCAGAACCACAATCGCCTGGGCTTGTTCGTGTGCGCAAATGTGAGGAATGAAAGAATCAGGTTTAAAGGCCCAAATGTACTGATTTAGGTGCAGAGCCTCCGCCTCATCGTGGCAAATAATATAGACCTGCTGTCCAACCCCAAGGCACTTTTCTAACAGCCGGCACAGCAGCGGATAGCGGCTTGCCGGATCATTAGATTTAAGCTGGTAGAAATCTGCTCTACTCACAACTATGCCTGATTAACTAAGTGCTGAACTAGCAGCGGCACACAGCGTCCAGTGGCGCCTTTTTTGGCGCCTGAAACCCAAGCAGTGCCAGCTATATCTAAATGTGCCCATGTGTAGCTTTCGGTAAAGCGTGACAAGAAACACGCCGCTGTAATAGTGCCCGCAGCACGACCACCGATGTTTCCTAGGTCTGCAAAATTACTGTCTAGCTGTTCCTGATACTCTTCACCCATCGGCAATTGCCAAACACTATCAAAAGCTTGATTACCTGCCTGCATGAGGCCTTTGGCAAATTGGTCATCATTACTCAATACTGCACTAGTATGGTGGCCTAGAGCCATAATGCAAGCGCCTGTAAGGGTGGCAACATCAACCACAGTTTTAGGGTTAAAGCGCTCAGCATAAGTTAAAGCGTCACATAAAACGAGACGGCCTTCAGCGTCTGTATTAAGCACTTCCACCGTTTTGCCAGACATTGTGGTGTAGATATCTCCAGGCTTAGACGCTGTACTTGAGGGCATATTTTCTGCACTGGCCACAATAGCCACTACGTTGGCTTTGAGACCCATATTGATAATTGCTTGCATGGCGCCCATAACACTTGCTGCGCCACACATGTCGTACTTCATTTCATCCATCGCTGCACCTGGCTTAATACTGATGCCACCGGAATCAAAGGTAATACCTTTACCAACTAACACGTGAGGTTGAGTGCCTTCTTCCCCACCTTGGTAATTGATTACGATCAGTTTTGAGGGCTCAGCGCTACCCTTGCCCACTGACAGTAGGGAATGCATGCCTAGGCTTTCCATTTCTGCCTCTTCCAGCACTTGGGTTATAACTTTGTCTGAACCTGCTGCTAATTTGTGACCTTGCTCTGCCAAGAAACTAGGAGTACATACATTACCAGGAAGATTGCCTAGGTCGCGACACAAGTCCATTGCTTGGGCAGTGGCTGTCGATTGGTCTAGCTGTGCTTGTGAACTCGTTTGAGCCAATAAAACCATGTTGGGGATAGGCACAATATTTTTGTTATTAGTTTTAAATTGATCAAAACGATAGCAGGCCTGAACTAAGGCCTCAACGGTAAGGCGCACTTTACTGTTCAGGTCCAAGATTTTTGTGTCTGCAGTGGTTAGTTGGTTCAGTACACTATGGCCTGGGTTACTGCTTATTTGTGACCATGCCGCTTGAACTAACTGGCGGTACTTTCTACCACTGAGTTGCTCTGGTGTTCCGGTGCCGATGACTAAAATACGGTCTGGACCAGGGCCTGCATTAAGGAATAATTGGCTGCTTTTAAATTTACTTGATAAATCGCCACTAGCGATGGCATGGGAAATGGCACCACTGAGTAATTTGTCAGCAGCCTTGAGGCTGTCGGTAGTTAGGGTATTAATGCCTCCTGTTAAATCAGCCAAAGGCAAAATAACGCTAGACGCAGTATCAAGTTGAGAGGCGTCCTGTTGTAAAGAAAATTCCATGCTGTCTCCTGACAATGTTACAAATGAATAGCCTTGTGAAGTTCAAGGCATTACTAAAATTTTACGCCAAATTGGACTTTGTCTCTAGGGATGTATGGCGTTAATGTGGCTAAAATCTTTGTTTTGTCGAAAATCTGATACACTTAGGGATATTGTTAGCGATAGTCAGCTATTAGTCTGTTAAGAAGTTAGTCAATTGTCCTTAATTACCCGCTACATCAACAAAGAAGTACTGATCACTGCGTTAGCAGTGAGTCTGGTATTGCTGCTAATTATATCCAGCAGTCGCTTCGCTCATTACCTAAGTAAAGCGGTCACTGGCGAGCTTGACGCTGAAGCTGTGGTAGAAATTATTTTTAATTTGTTACCCGCATATTTAAGCACACTTCTCCCCTTGGGTGGTTTTTTGGGAGTGTTGCTCACCTTAGGAAAGCTAAGCGTCGACAACGAACTTACAGTGCTATTTGCTAATGGCGTTAGCCAGCGTCAATTAGTTCAAATCGTTTTGGTGCCGCTATCAATATTAGCAGTACTGGTTGCCATTTTAAGCCTTTGGCTTGCTCCAGAGGCGTCTCGTAACGTTGAAGAAATTCTTTATCAACAGTCCCACACCTCAGAATTTGACAGTATAGTTCCTGGCCGCTTCCAAGGTAATATTGAACGCCAGGTTATTTATGCTGAATCCATGAGTGACGATCGTCAGCAGTTACTTAATGTGTTTGTGTTTAATAGGCCTATGGCAACTGAACCGCCAGTTTTAATAAAGGCAACTTCAGCCCGGCAAGTCTTTAATGAAACCTATCAAGCGCGTTATTTGCTGCTTAAAGAAGGATCAAGAACAGAGGGCCAGCCAGGGCGATTGGATTATACGGTAACTAAATTTGACGAATTGGCAGTGCGCTTGTTTACTCAAGAGTTACAAATAAACATCACCCGTGGTTTTACTCTTCCTACGCTAATGCTTGTTGGATCTGCTGACCCAGACCATAAGGCCCAGCTTTATTGGCGTATTTCGCTACCTTTGATGACCCTTATTGTGAGTTTTGTGGCGATTGCTTTAGGCCAAGTTAATCCCCGCAAAGGACGCTTTGCTAGGCTACTGCCAGCAATTCTTATTTATTTGGTCTATTTGTCGGTGTTAATGAGTTTGCGTGATGATATGACCAGAGCAATAGCTAATGCAGACATAAAAATATGGTTGTTACATATTACGTTCTTAATATCAGGATTATTTTTATTATTTGGGCGGCAGTGGTATAGACAGCTGGTTAGGAGAGGTGACGTTAATGCGCCTACTTGATCTATATATTGCACGTCATATATGGGCGGCAGTGGCCATTGTATTACTCATCATTCTAGGGTTAGATTTACTGACTGTTCTGGGCAGTGAATTAGACGCACTAAACAAAGGAGCAAGCTTCAAACAGGTGCTCAGTTATATTGCGTTAACTGTGCCTAGAAGGGTCTACGAATTTATGCCTCTCACTGTTCTAGTAGGTTGTTTAGTAGGCTTGGGCGCGCTAGCTAATACTAGTGAGCTTACAGTGATGCGTGCAGCAGGTATTTCTTTGCGGCGTATCGTTTGGTCTGTCATGCAGGCTGTTTCAGTATTTGTGATTGCAGCCGCTATATTAGGGGAGTTTGTTGCCCCAGTTAGCCAGCAAATGGCAGAGGTTGAACAGTCTCAGTATAAGGGAGTAGAGTCCACCAAGGGCTTTTGGTTGCGTGAAGGTAATGATTACATCTTTGTGCGATCTGTAAGGTCTGATGGCGTGCTGCAGGGGGTCTCTCGTTACCGTTTTGCTGACCAAAATTGGCAGCAAACCTTGATGGCTGAAAAGGGCGTTTATGAAGACCAGCAGTGGACCTTAAAGCAGTTACAAAAAGTGTGGGTAGAAAACCAAGAGGTTATCCAACAAGGGCAAAAAACCATGCTTTGGCCTGTTTCTTTAAAGCCAAACCTGCTGTCTATTTTGAGTATGGATCCACAGCACTTAGCGATTGATGATTTAGTGCAATATAGTGCGTATTTAAACCAAAGCGGGTTAGAAGCCGCTCCTTACGAATTAGCCTTCTGGAAAAAAATACTACAACCGCTGGCAACATTGGCATTGGTTTTTGTAGCTATTTCCTTTGTGTTTGGTTCTACCCGATCTGTGACATTAGGCCAAAGAGTGTTGGTGGGCGTTTTAGTGGGGTTGGCATTTAATTATGCTCAGGAAGTATTGGGCCCAGCCAGCAGTGTATTTGGCTTTACCCCACTGCTTGCCTACCTAATACCCATACTAGTATGTGTTGCCGGTGGTGCCTGGCTTTTGCGCAAGGCAGGCTAATGTTAATGTTTGGGTAGCTGTACTACACGACTGTTAGACCAGCGGTCATGCCAGCCTAATTTGTTACTATCAAACATGATCCACCAATAACCTAAGCCAAATACAAGGGCGGAAAATATAGCGGCCATAAAGCGTAACAATGCTTGTTTAGCGCTCAAGGGTTGGCCCTGATCAGACTCTATGCGTATACGCCAAGCAAGCATGCCTAAGGTTTGTCCAGACCGAGTCCAAAATAAAGCGAAGAATAAAAAAGTCACAAGAAACACCGTGCTACTAAATAATGGGCCGGATACCGCTTCACCATCATTAAAAGCGATAAATACGTAACCAACAAGCATCCACACGGCCATAATTAATAAGCTATCGTACATCATTGCTAGCAGGCGTTTTACCAAGCTGGCATTAGGGTAGTTGTGAGTTTTAAAGCGACGGTTACTCACGTTACTGAGCCTTGGTTGGAACAGAATATGTTGTAGCCTGTGTGCAACGTGCAGTTTGCGCCGGCAGCACACAAATGGTGCTAATTATATGGCCAAAGAATAATATAAAGTATTGAGTCATGGGTTAAATCAGTGGTTTTAATTCAGCATGATGATAGCACAAACCAGTGCCCTTTCCAGACAGATTAAAGTGTTTAATAGGCAGTGTCTTGATGCCTTAGGTATGCCACTAAAAATGTTTTATGGTTATTGGTTCCTTTTTAAATGAGAAGTAAATATTATTAATAACTGATGGTTAGTTAGGTGTCCGGTTGTTTCGCTGCAAGCCAGAGTATTCGACGACCAACAACAAGTAATGAACACGGAGTATACATGCTAAAAACTCATGTTAATCGATGTAGTTGGCCCACTAAGGATGAACAATATTTAGCCTACCATGACCAAGAGTGGGGCCGGGCGGTGCATGATGATAGGCGCCTATTTGAGCAGCTTGTGTTGGAAGGTGCTCAAGCAGGGTTGTCCTGGCTTACAATTCTCAAACGCCGGCACCATTACAAACGTGTTTTTTGTCAATATGATGTGGTTAGGTTGGCCGCATTTACCGAACATGACGTTGCCCATGCCCTGCAAGATAAAGGCATCATTCGCAACCGCTTAAAAGTTGAAAGCGTGGTAAACAATGCTGAAAAATTTATTAAGATTCAACACGATTTTGGTAGCTTCGATGCTTATATTTGGGGTTTTGTTGGGGGCGTAACTAGGGTTAATCAATTCGAACACAATGATAAAGTTCCTGCCCAAACTGACCTTTCGGTGCTCATTGCTAAAGACTTAAAAAAACGTGGCTTTAAGTTTGTTGGGCCGATTGGCATGTATGCCTACATGCAGTCCATTGGTATGGTTAATGACCATTTAAAAAGTTGTTTTTGCCATACAGAGTGTTGTTAACAGTTGGCAAGGAGTATTATTTTTTAATGCCATTAGGCAAAAGCTCCATGGTTATGTTTCTGCCATCACCAATAGAGCATATTCCATGTCGCAACATGGCTTTAAAAAACCGGGGCTCCATGTTTGAAGAAGCCCGGCTATAACAATATACAGGCGTTAATACAAAAAAACCTAACGAGTTTAAGCGTCGGGTAGTTGAGTTCTTTAATGAGCCCTGATTGCAGCGCGCAATTTAAAAGTGTGAGTTAATGCTCAGACTAAAGCTAGAAGAAGTGGCTTTAGTACTCGACTTACCTAAGCTGGTAGCTGTTGAGGTATACCCTAGGTTTAGTACTAAAGTATCCACAACAGGCACGCTCAAATCAACACCAAACTCTAAGTCATCCCACAAGTTCGAACTGCTAGTACCCGCTTTGAGGGCTAAGTGTGAAGCGGCACCTAAGCTAATATGGTGAATAGCACCAAGCATATATAAGGTTTCACTATTGTTGGCTACAGACGCTTTATTAGCGCTGAAATAGGTAGACGTATTGGCGTCCATGCGGTAGCGCATGCCTATATCTGTGTAGCTGATATTTCTAGACGAATTTACTGTGGCTGTGCGGTATCCCAGCATGAGCCCCAGCTGGTTGCTAATTGCTACTTCAGCACCGATGTCCGTTCCGACTCCTCCCAAAGTGTAGCGGGTGCTGTTAACGTAGGTGGCTCCACTGACGTTTGTGAAGCCAGCGTGAGCTTGATTGCTTGATGCAAGGCTTGCGGTGGGTGTAGCTAAACAAGCAGCCATACCTGCGATAGTTAATACGTGGCTTAATTTTTTCATGAACTTATTTTCCTTAATCATTCAGACAAACGTAACGCTGAGGTTATTATGAGGCCGAGGTGTATTTTGTGCAATCCACCTTGCTGTATTAGTTTGGTTCATGTTTGGGTCGAAAGCTTCAACCAAGCGTGCAGCAAAGGCTTGTACTATAGAGATATTGTTGAAATTGATTCATGGAAGCTTACCGTATGAACTTATCCAGTGCCTTATTTACCAGCCGTGTATCTTGTGCCTCAGTATACCAAACTGCTTCGGTGACAGCCTTATGTTGCCCTGCCTGCGGTTTTCCACAAGAAGATAATCGTCAGGTTTTACAACCTTGTAAGCATCTAGCGTGTGTATATGACCAAGAAGCTGCGCAGTTTACCTTTAAAAGTGATGACTTTAAGCAGCGTTTAGCTGCGTCAAAGACTTCTCTTAGCGATGAGTTAGATGGCCGTACACTATCTAAGTTGGGTTATAGTGATGAGATGTTAGCATTAGATTTAACTAGGGCTGGGTGCTGGAGTCGAGAGCTCTTCGCTTTCGATTTTGGTATTAGCTAATACTCTTGGTAGAGGATTGACTCTTGAGTCTATAGTTGCAACTGGGGTCTACAATTGCAGCGGTCGCTCTATTGTATTTTAATAGCAAATGTTTCTTATTAAAGTGGGTTCTGAAAATGGTGCAGGAAAAACATCAAATCGTCAGCATTAACGCTCAAGGCGAAGTTGGTGTGGTTTTAAAGGTTCACCTTTGGCCTGCTAATAATGCTGGTGGGTGGGTGCATGTTATGCACGGTGTCAGTGAGCATGGCGCTCGGTACGACCAACTAGCAAAAGCGCTTAATGCTGCTGGCTACCACGTTAGTGCAGGCGATTACCGTGGACATGGCTTAACTTGCACTAGTGCACAAGGGCTAGGTCACCTTGCAGATCATGATGGCTGGAATAAAATTGTTGCCGACCAAATGACTATTATTTCACACTTGCAGGACCAATGGGATCAGCCATTAACCCTCTATGGCCATAGCATGGGTACTTTTTTAGCAACGCGTGTGGCCCAGCGATATGCTAGAAAATTGAAACCTATACTGCAAAGCTTAGTATTATCTGCTAGCAGTTATAGACCTCCTTGGCTGTATCGCATTGGCCTGATCCCTATTCTGTTTGAGCTCTGGCGCAAAGGCCCTTTGGCCCATAGTAAATTATTAGACTGGTTAACCTTTGGTTACTTCAATAATGCCTTTAAACCCGTTCGTACGCCTAAAGATTGGATTAGTTCTGATCATGCAGTCGTTGATGCTTATATCGCAGACCCCTTTGCAGGACATCCTATTACTAATCAATTTTGGTTTGATTGGATGCATGGCCTAGCTGAAGTTCATGAACCAGAATCTATGGCTCAAATTGATTCTGAGTTACCTATTTATTTATTTTCTGGAGGCCAAGACCCTGTGGGTAAGCAAGGAGAATATGTAGTTTCTTTGAAAAAAGCCTTAAAGCGAGCTGGTTCTAAAGACGTCACTTATAAACTCTATGCCAACGGTCGTCATGAAATGATTAATGAGCCTGACAAAGAGCAAGTTTTCGATGACCTGTTAGTGTGGTTGCGCAAAAGAAGCTAGGCTATAATAAATCAAAGGATAAGAATTATTTAGGGTAAGGATATGACATTAGCAACTTGGTTTTCTCTTCTGGCGATCTGCTGCTTAGGGGCCATGTCTCCTGGGCCAAGTTTAGCAGTGGTGTTAAGACATACCATCAGCAATGGCCGTACCCATGGTATGGTAACAGCGATAAGCCATGCAGCAGGTGTTGCTATTTGGGCTTTACTTACAGTTTGGGGGCTTGCGGTATTGGTGGTGGAATGGCCTCTGGTGTATCAGCTACTTACTTATGCTGGGGCTCTGTATTTAATGTGGATGGGTATTAAAGCGCTAAGGTCCAAGGGTGCTGGACCAATGCACGTTGATCCTGTTAAGGCACCTATTAGCGAAGCGGCCAGAGACGGATTAATGGTGTCGCTATTGAATCCAAAGCTTGCATTTTTCTTTATTGCGCTCTTTTCACAATTTGTTTCTGCCGAGTTGGTTTTGGCAGACAAACTCATTATGATGGGAACGGCATCAGTGATTGATGCCGGTTGGTATATTATCGTGGCACTGGTTTTATCTCACTCACAAGTGCTTAAAAAACTGCAGTCAAAATCGGCCACTATCGACAAAATTAGTGGCGTTATATTGCTGGGTTTAGCCATGCGCGTGCTGACGTTATAACGAGGTGATGGGTTGCAGCCAGTTATCGGCAGGGTAGTGACAGTCCTCGTCTACTAAATGTAAGGTAAAGGCTTGGCGAGAGCGGTTAGAGGTGTTGGCGGCACTGTAGTGGGGTAGTTGGCCGTGCAAGATGATAAGTGTACCCGCAGGCACTTCTAATAATTTCAATGGTTGATCTGGCCATGGTTTATCGTCTAAAGGTTCAAATTCAGTACCCCCATTTTCTGATAACTTAAAGCGTTGCTTTAAGGCAATTTTGTGACCTCCCGGTAACCCCTGTAAGCAGCCATTTTCGATGGTAGCATCTTCTAATGCAAGCCAAAATCCAATACAACTTTTAGGTTCTGTATACAAAAATGTAGAGTCTTGATGCAGGCCTACTTCGCCACCAATACTGGGCTGCTTAAAGATGTGCATAGACTGTATAGCACGGGGCTCTTTGATGCCCAGTTCACGACCCACTGCAGCAAAATCTAACTCTTCAACCATGGCTTTATACACTGGGTCTAACTGGTGTTGGGCATGGCCTATCTTGTTGATGGACTGTTGTTTGGGCACGGTAAATTGGCCTTCACTATTAATCGCTTTCTCCTCAAAGAAAAATCTAATAGCACTGCCTGATTCTAAAAAGTAATCATCACTGGAGCGCTCTTGTTCATCAGTTGTGAAGATGGAACGTTTTTTTGGTGGTTCAAATGCCTCAATGAGGTCTGCTGCTCGCTGCATTAACACTTGGCGCTGAGCAGGTGATATAAAATCGTTAATCACAAGGTAACCTTGTTGGTCGTAATCTTTGAGTTGCTGAGAGGTAAGCATAGTCTGTGTCCTAAAATCAAAGGATGACTTTTGCATAAAACAGCGAAATATACAAAACCTTTATCTAATCTTCTTTACCAAAGGGGAATTAAAGAACTTGCACCATATAGTTACTTATGTAACTATATGGTCAATATATAATTTATTGGACCTGTTAATGAATGATTTATTTGCTAACCCTGCAGGCTTATGTGGTTTTGAGTTTGTTGAATTTGCTTCGCCAAGAGCAGGTGTTTTAGAGCCTATTTTTGAAATGATGGGGTTCAGCCATGTCGCTAACCACCGTTCTAAAATGGTAAGTCTCTACCGTCAGGGGGGCATCAATTTTATTATTAACAGTGAATCTAATAGTTTGGCGGCATTTTTTGCTAAAGAACATGGGCCCTCAGCGTGTGGTATGGCTTTTAGAGTAACCAATGCTAAAGCATCCTATGAGCATGCTTTGTCTTTAGGTGCCCAGCCAATTGATATTCCCGTAGGGCCAATGGAACTGCGCTTACCTGCGATTAAGGGCATTGGTGGCGCGCCAATATACTTGATCGATCGCTTTAAGGAAGGTGATTCAATTTACGACATCGATTTTGAGTTTATTGAAGGGGTGGATCGTAATCCAAAAGGCTGTGGTTTCTTCGAAATTGATCACTTAACTCATAACGTATACCGCGGTCGTCTGCAGCATTGGGGCGATTTCTACGAAAGGCTTTTTGGCTTTAGGGAGTTACGGTATTTTGATATAAAAGGCGAATATACTGGACTTACTTCTCGCGCCATGTCCGCACCTGATGGCAAGATCCGTATCCCCTTAAATGAGGAATCTGCTGGTGGCTCAGGTCAGATTGAAGAGTTTTTAATGAAATTTAATGGTGAAGGAATTCAACATATAGCTTTAATTTGTGATGATCTTTTGGTCTGCTGGGACAGACTTAAAGCCAAGGGTGTGCCGTTTATGACTGCACCTGGGAACTCTTATTACGAAATGCTAGAGGGGCGTTTACCGGGCCACGGTGAGCCTACACCAGAATTACAAACCCGGGGCATCCTGCTAGATGGCAGCACTGGCGATGGTGAGCCTAAGCTACTTCTACAAATATTTTCACAAACGTTGCTTGGGCCAGTATTTTTTGAATTTATTCAACGTAAACAGGATGATGGCTTTGGTGAAGGTAACTTCCAGGCATTGTTTGAGTCTATAGAACGTGAGCAGATGCACCACGGTGTAATCTAAGCTCTTTTTAGGGTCATGACCTTGCAAAAAAATGGAGTTTGAAATGAAAGTAAAACAGATCCATCATGTAGCGTACCGGTGTAAGGACGCCAAGAAAACTGTTAAATGGTATGGCAAGTACCTGAATATGAATTTTATTTTAGCTATCGCAGAAAATGAAGTGCCATCAACAAAAGAGCCAGATCCATACATGCATGTGTTCTTAGATGCAGGACAGGGCAATGTACTGGCTTTTTTTGAATTACCTACGCAGCCCTGTATGCAGCTAGATCAAAACACACCTGCTTGGTGCCAACACCTAGCTTTAGAAGTAGAGACCATGGACGACCTTGTTAAAACCAAAGCTGCGTTAGAAGCAGATGGTATTAATGTCGTTGGCCCCACTAACCACACTATTTTTCAATCTATTTACTTCTTTGATCCAAATGGCCATCGTTTAGAATTAGCACTAAATACAAGTACGCCCACAATGAATAAACGTCTGCATAAAGTGAAATGGGATATGCTCAATGAATGGGCTGAAACAAAACAAGCTCCTAGCCATGCGCGTTGGATGCACCAATAAAGGTTTTTTGTATGCTTAATGCAACACATGATCCGAGTCTTATTAGTTGGTTAACCAGCGCTAACAATGCAGACACAGATTTTCCGATTCAAAACCTGCCATTTGGCGTATTTACCTCTGCCCAGAATAACCAACCACACGTTGGCGTAGCCATTGGCAGCGACATTGTAGACCTTTATGTATTAGCAGAATCTGGGTTGTTAGATATAGACCCTAGCCTATTTGATGAGGCAAATATAAACAAATTTATGGCTCAAGGGAGCGACATGTGGACAAGGTGTCGTCGACATTTGTCACAGTTATTAAGCACCCAGAATTTAGTTTTGCAGCAAAAAGTGAGTTTGGCATTGGTGCCACAAAACACGGCAACCCTGTTGTTACCTATTAAGGTGGAGGGTTATACGGACTTTTATGCATCCAAGGAGCATGCCACCAATGTAGGCACTATGTTCCGTGATCCAAAAAATGCATTAATGCCTAACTGGTTACACATTCCCATTGGTTACAATGGACGGGCCAGTACTGTGGTTGTGAGTGGTACTGATGTGCGTAGGCCTTCAGGTCAGTTAAAACCGGCTACAAATAACAAGCCTCATTTTGGCCCCACTCAAAAGCTAGATATAGAGTTAGAAATGGGAGCCATAGTAGGTGCTCCAAATGAGATGGGAACCCCACTCACTGTTGAGCAAGCCCAAGCTAACATCTTTGGATTTGTGTTGCTTAATGATTGGAGTGCCCGTGACGTGCAGGTTTGGGAATATCAGCCATTAGGACCGTTTCAGGCTAAAGCTTTTGCAACTACAATTTCGCCTTGGGTTGTGACGCAAGAAGCGTTGCAGCCTTTTTGTGTGCATGGCCCAGAACAGCACCCTAAGCCCTTGGCTTACCTTGCTCAAATACAGCCCGGCAATTACGATGTTGAATTACAGGTAGACATACAGACCCAAGTGTCGAGCCTATCTCAAACCATTAGCCAAACTAACTTTAGGGCTATGTATTGGTCTAGCGCTCAGCAGCTTACGCACCATTCCAGTAGTGGCTGTGCTATGCAAACTGGAGATTTATTGGGTTCTGGAACGATCAGCGGTAGCACCAAGGATTCTCTTGGTAGCTTGCTTGAACTCACATGGAATGGACAAAATCCTCTACCCTTGGCGAATGGTGAGGAGCGCAGGTTTGTAGAAGATGGAGACACTTTAACACTTCGAGGTCACTGCCAAGGTCAGGGTTATCGTATTGGCTTTGGTTCGGCAGTGGGTAGAATATTACCAGCCCACAGGTTATAAGCTAAAGCCAATCAATGGTGCTTTCTCCCCGGGCATCAATGCTTAGCCATTGGTCTGGGGCGTCACCTTCTTGCCAGCTAGACACCACACAGCGCACAGCAGATTGGAAGTGTTTAAAGGCTTCTTGGGCACAAGCCTTGTCATTAGCCCAGGGCGTATTTTTAGTGTTAAACCAAACACTACTAAAGTTGCTTTTAACCTTGTTCAGTACAATGATTTCAAATTCTGCTTGTTCGTTGTTAGCGTCAGCAAAGGTGGCCCAATAAGCTTGACGTTTAGGATTAGAGCTTTGTACGTCTAACTTAGATGTGCAGCTTTCTAGCCATAGTTTTATAGCTTCTGGGCTTGCAGATTTGATATAAATTTCGATATCGGTTTGCATCATGTTTACAACTCCTGCACCATCAAGCGAGTAAGCACGCCAAGGTATACTTTTGTTAGCTGCTCTAAATCAGTCACTTTGACACATTCGTTTAGTTTGTGAATAGTGCCGTTACAAGGCCCTAGCTCAACCACTTGGGCCCCAGTGGGTGCTATAAATCTGCCGTCAGAAGTTCCGCCAGCTGTAGACAGTTCAGCGTCTGTGCCAGTGGTTGCTTTAATCGCATCACGACAGGCGTCTACCAAAGCGCCCGAATCTGTTAAAAAGGGCAGGCCGTTATAGGTCCATACAATATCATAATCTACCTTATGATTATCCAAAATGGTTTCCAACTTAGCTGTCAAATCGTCTGCAGTAAGCTCGGTTGAGTAGCGAAAATTACACATCACTTCCACATGACCAGGCACAACATTAGATGCACCAGTACCGCCGTTAATATTGGCAATTTGAAAGCTGGTGGGTGGGAAAAACTCATTACCATCATCCCACTTAGTTGATGCTAGCTCAGCTAATGCAGGTGCAACCTTATGGATAGGGTTGTCTACCAAATGTGGGTAGGCAACATGGCCTTGAATACCCTTAGCAGTAATTGCAGCGGTTAAAGAACCACGGCGACCATTTTTAATAACATCGCCCAAGGTGCTGGTAGAGGAAGGTTCGCCGACAATACACCAATCTATTTTTTCATTGCGGGCTTCCAGGGTGTCGATCACCCGGGTGGTGCCATCTACAAAAGGGCCCTCTTCGTCACTGGTGATGAGTAAGGCCAAGCTACCCAGATGGTCCGGGTGCAAGCTAATAAACTCTTCAAGAGCTACCACCCACGACGCTAGGCTGCCTTTCATGTCTGCAGCGCCTCGCCCGTAAAGAAACCCGTCTTTGAGTGTGGGTTCAAAAGGTGGGGTGTGCCACTGATCCACTGGCCCACTTGGCACTACGTCCGTATGGCCGGCAAAGGCCAAAAGCGGCTTCTTTGTGCCGCGGCGGGCCCAAAAGTTATCCACAGCGCCAAAACGCATTCGCTCGATAGTAAAGCCGATGGCTTCAAGGCGAGCGATCATTAATTCTTGGCAGCCTTTATCCTCTGGAGTGACAGAGGCACGGCCCATAAGTTGCTGGGCTAAAGTGATAGTGGGTGACAGTGGCATCAGTTGATTCATCTTAGTTATTACTATGTAAGTCAGCGTTAAGTTCTACGGCAGTTCCGTTTGGTTTTACTTCAATACGTCCATTGAGCGAATTGCGACGGAACAACAAGTCTGGCTTACCGGCTAGGCTTGCGGCCTTAACGGTGTCTACTAATTCATTGCTGCTATCGAGTAAAGCCACTTTTGAACCCCCGGTAATGTATAAGCCAGCTTCAATAATACAGCGGTCACCTATGGGAATGCCCATGCCAGCGTTAGCACCAATAAGGCTATCTTTACCTACTGAGTTGACAATTTTTCCACCACCAGAGAGCGTACCCATGGTGGAGCAACCGCCTCCTAAATCACTATTATGGCCTACAGTAACACCCGCTGAGATGCGGCCTTCAATCATGCCGTGGCCCAAGGTTCCTGCATTAAAGTTAATAAATCCTTCATGCATCACAGTGGTACCTTCAGCCACATGGGCGCCTAAGCGTACACGGGACGCATCACCAATGCGAATACCCTTTGGTACGGCGTAATCGGCCATGCGTGGGAACTTGTCTACGGCATTAACGTGCAACCACTCTCCTCGTAAACGAGCATCCATCTGGCGTTGAGTTAAGTCGTCAATGGCAATTGCCCCTTCATTGGTCCAAGCCACGTTAGGTAATAGGCCAAAAATACCGTTAAGGTCCATGGAGTTAGGTTGCTTAAGCCCATTAGAGAGTAGTTGAAGCTTGAGGTACACCTCAGGCGTACTCTGCGGGCCAGTATCGGCCTCTAATAATGTGATCACCATTGGCTGGCCTTTATCGGCAGCCTGGGTTAACCACTTAGCTTGGTCTGCTTCACTGGCAATAGTGCACGCTTCGGCCAGCTGATGGGCCTGTTCGGCATCCACTTTCACAGCGTGATTGCCAGTCTTTAAATGGCTGCCTAAAACGCTGGCAACGGCAGATATTAAGTTCGTACCAGGGTTTAATACTGGTTGTGGGTAAAAAACCTCTAGCCAATCTCCTTGGCTAGATTGGCTGCCAATACCAAAGGCAAAACTAAAGTGGCTCATGGAACTCTCCAATAAATAGTGTGTAAAACTTACTGTTTAAAAATAGTAGCGTATTGTTGGGGTTTGAAACCCACAAAGGCGTAAATTTGGGCATCACCGTGTTCACTGTGCATTAAAAGCAGAGGTCGTTTTATCATGCTAGGGTTGTCACAAAGCAGCTCAAATACAGTTGCCTCGCTGACGTTGCTCTGCAGTGCTGCTGGCAATTTACGCCATGTGGTGCCGCGCTTATTGAGCAATACTTCCCAGCCCACCTTTGACGCCCAGTCTTCGAGCTCTGCAACTGTGACTGGGTGTTTTTTATAGTCTCGGAAACTGAATTCGATACCTGCGTCGGTGAGCCACTTTTTAGCTTTTTTAATGGTGTCGCAATTATTAATGCCGTGCATTTGTACTTGAGTCAAAGTGGTTTCCAAAAAATATATAGGGGAGCCGCAGGTGACCCTAAAAATCAAGACGAAATAATACCAGAAACGAGGCTGGATTGGCTATTTAGGATTAGACACTAATAGCCTATGAGGCGGCTCTGGTGGTTAAAATACTGCTCTTAGCCCCACAACACTGGTAAATTTATTAAAGGTGTCAAGCAAGGTTCAAGGAATCTCATCAGGTAGATTGTTAAAAAGGTAAAAGTCGGTGCAACAGGCTGTCAGTTATAGTGGGCGAAATTGAGGGAAGGAAACGCAGTTTTATGAGATTACGAATAGGCAAAAAAACCTTAAACTTGGAAAAAATCTATCACCATAGCATTAAATAAGTGTGGTTTTTCTAGGTGAACCGCGTGAGCACACCCAGGAATAACCCCTAGCTTAGCAACTGAGATTTGGTTCCATAATTGCTCTGGTTGGCTCCAGCTATAGGTCCGGTCACCATCGCCCCAAAGAATTAACGTAGGTGATGTGATGCGTGTCAGATATGACACGCCAGACCAGGATTCCATAGCGCTAAGTCCTGCTAAAGAGGCTTGAAGCGATACATTTTCTGAAAGCCTTGCACACACAGGGTATTGGCAAGCCTGCTCTCCCTGTATAAACCAAGTGGCTGCAATACGCCTGCCAGTTGACTTGGGACCATCAGCGATCAATCGGTGCTTAGATTCCTTAATAGTCTCAAATCGATTAGGTAACCTGCCCACTGGGCCAGTACCGTATAAAACCAAATATTCTATTCTATGGGGCACCATCGCCACTATTTCTTGAACAATCATTCCACCCATCGAGTGCCCTAATAAATGGAATTGATCAATACCTTGGTGATCAAGATGGTTAAGTACAAATTCTGCATAACCCCGAATAGTGTCAGGCGACTCCATCAAATAGTTTAGCCCAAAGCCTGGCAAATCGACCGTGACCACATGGAAATATTGAGAGAATAAGGCAACCTGCTCAGCCCATTGGGAACTTCCCCCAAAGTAACCGTGAACTAGCACAAGATGTTTCATTATGTCCCTTTAACAGATGACTTTAAGATCTTAAAAAACAATTGCATTAATGGCCTACTTCCCATTACCTTGAACGATTCTATCAAGCATCATTGCACAAAATAGGATGGCAAAGCCTGCCAGAATGCCTTGGCCTACATTGGCATATTGTAAGGCTTCCAGAACATCTTCTCCTAGACCTTTAGCGCCTATTAATGAGGCAACTACGACCATTGCTAAGCTTAACATGATGGTTTGATTAACCCCTGCACGGATAGAGGGGCTAGCCAGTGGTAAATCGACTCGAGTAAGGAGGTACCATTTACTCGCACCAAATGAAATGGCTGCTTCCCGCACATGTTCGGGTACACCACGCATTCCCAGTACCGTTAAACGCACCACGGGAGTGCCACCAAAGATCATGGTAGTGACCACAGCTGCAGCTTTACCGGTGCCAAAAAAAGCAATGACTGGAATCATAAACACGAATGCTGGCATAGTTTGCATAAAATCCATCACCGGACGAATAACAGCATAAAACTTCACTCTGCGGGCGCAGTATAAGCCTAAAGGTATGCCTATTAGTATAGATAGGCAGGCTGCTGTTCCCAGTAAAGCTAATGTGGTCATAGACTTTTCCCAAAAACCTAAAAGCCCAATGTAGAGTAAAAAACCCCCCGAATAAATGGCTGGGCGCAAGCCGGCAGAAAGCCAAGTTAAGAGTATGATAAAGCTTGCTATCACCATCCAAGGCGTTTGCACAAAGATCATTTCCAGAGCCTCTAGCATGAGGCGAATACCGTAGGTGATGGAGTCGAAAAAAGCCTCACCATTGATTACTGCAGAGGCAAATAAATTCTCAACCCAGTCAATACTTGCCAATCTGATACCGTGCTCAGTTGGAAATTCGATAAGCCATGGGTATAGGCCAGGAAAACTATAATGTGTAACCGTAGCGCTTATAATAAGTAGAACAAAGCAAGTTGCCAGTAAAATTTGTTTAATAGGCATGCCAGAAACAATATTTGAATCCAGTAGCCAGTCTGAAAAACGTCGTTCAAACAGCGTATTGGCTGTAATTGTTTGGATGACCTTTACCCCGACTAGGGTGGCAATGCCAGTGAGGGTTATTGCCAGGCCAGTGCCTTCAAGTAGCTCGGCCTCCAGTCTAATACCACCAATGGCATTTTCAAGGGATTCAACCGTCCGTCTATAAACGTCTATCTTATCTGTGCTATTTTCGATTGCAGAAGCCAGTTGTTGGCGCCGCAAATCAAGTGTGCCTTCTATTTTAGTAATTCGATCCCATGCTTCAGTGGCGAGGTCGCCAAACAATCCACGAACGATTTGTACCAGAGCAAATGTTTCAACAATTAGAAATATCAGTCCCCAGTTCCACATGCCACGCGCAGCAAACCAGATAGGGCCAATAACACCAGCCCAAAGATTAAAGGTCCAAACAAAACCTGAGTCATTACCAATGCGGATAAATTGTTCGTCATAGTAATCTGAGTTGGTTCTGACAAACTCTGCCACCTGTCTTTTTCGCTCAGCAGATTGCTCCTGGCGGGTTGGTGATGGGTCGGAACCACCTGACTGTGCTGTTAAATTACTCATGAAACCTCCGCACCTTCTACAACAACCTGTAAAATATCACGGCGGGTTACAACACCAACATCCACACCATTATTTTGAACAATAATGGGCATTTCCACATCAATAGCAAGCCGAATTAACTGGCTTAATGACTCATCTTCTTGCACCCGTGGTGCATCATCAGGAAGCAGATCATTAGCTGCCTGGTATTGAGAAATAGGTTGCATGACTGCATGTGCTCGAACAATTTTTAATCTAGATATGCCAGCCACGAAATCGGATACATAATTATCTGCAGGATTCATTACTATATCTTCAGCAGTACCAATTTGTATGATTCTACCATCTCGCATGATGGCGATTCGATCACCTATACGAACTGCTTCATCTAGGTCATGAGTAATAAACAACGTCGTTTTTTTCATTACACCAGACAGTTTAATAAACTCATCTTGTAATTGACGCCTAATTAGAGGATCTAACGCACTAAAGGGCTCATCCATTAATAATACTTCTGGGTCTGCTGCCAATGCCCTAGCAAGTCCTACTCGTTGCTGCATACCACCAGATAATTCATGTGCAAACTTATTTCCCCACGCATCCAATTCAACTGTTTTGAGCATTTTGGATGCCAAGCGAATGCGTTCATTTTTATTCATTGAGCGGATTTCAAGGGGCATTGCTACATTATCCAGCACCGAACGGTGGGGTAACAGTGCGAAGTTTTGGAAAACCATACCTATTTTTAAGTTGCGGAATTTCTGTAGCTCTTTAGCGTTAAGAGCCATTACATCTGTACCGTGAATTAGTATTTTGCCATCAGTGGGCTCTAATAAACGATTGAGGTGGCGCACAAGAGTTGACTTGCCACTACCTGAAAGCCCCATGACACAAAATATTTCACCTCTTTTAATACTTAAGCTTACATCAGCAACACCAACAACGGCGTTGTAGGTATCGAGTACTTGTGCCTTGCTTAATCCTTCTTCTCTTATTGCGTTTAACGCTTCCTCAGCTTGATCTCCAAAAATTTTCCACACGTTTGAAATTTCGATAACAATATCATCGCGTGATTCAATAGGCTGGGCTGGCATACAAAAGACCTGTTAGAGGGTTAATAAACAAAAACTAAAATAACTAGTATGGGTATAGATCATGGACCTATACCCATACTGACAGTAATCTCTAAAGATTACATGCCTAACCAAGCATCCACACGCTCAGGGTTGTTAGCAATCCATTCACTAGCAACATCTGCTGCTGTGCGTCCCTTGCCTGATATTTCGTAAGCAAAACCACTGACATCATCCGCGGTCAAAGAGAAATTCTGGAAGAATTCTACAATCGCAGGCGACCGTCCTTGCAAGGATTTAGACCAGGCAATCTGAACATTTTTAAGGGCATCTTTAGTGGCCACCTTGGATTCTTTATACCAATCAGGTGAGTCTGAAGGTTGTACCATTTTGTAATTTTCTGGGTCATATGTGGGCTCAGTCAACATAGCCACATCAAACATATACCAAATGGCATGAGGCTTATAGCAATAAAAAGCATAGCCTTCGTTTTTAGCAATAGCATCTTTTACTCGAGCAGTCTTAACGCTCTCTTCAGCACGAATTGGCTCAATAAATGGTAGCAGGTCATAGTCACGTACTTTAACTTCGTTAACATTGGCAGACGCCCAACCTGGAGCTCCAATCCACATTTCGCCCTTACCATTGCCGTCACTGTCCATTTTCATTGCTACGTCTGGCCGGCCGAGGTCCGCGATATCAGTGATATTATTGGCTATGCCAAATTGCTCTGGCACACAAAAACCTTGATTACCTTCATAATAATTTTTACTTAATTCCACTGTGCCCGCACCGGTTACATACTTATTAGTGAAACTTTGCTGGTTGGGCAACCAAACATCAGGATGTACATCGATATCACCTTTGCCTTGGTCCATACCCTGAAAGATAGTTGCATTATTGCCTGGTACAAGGTTAGCTTCGCCACCTATACGCTCAACAACAACCGCCTGAAGTAGAGCAGCAATGGCCTGCGCCCCAGTCCACGAAGGAGCACCAATGTTGACACTTTCCCCAGCAATGCTGGCCCCACTGCTAAGTGCCAAACTGAGAGCACACACACCATTAACTATTATTTTTTTCATTATTTTCTCCAAGTACTTATATGGATCACAAGAGCCAGTATTAGTAGCCGTGACCTTATTTATATTACGAACACTCAAAAATTTATAGTGGTCGTTCGAACAAAATTGCTTCATCGAACCGATGAAGCAGTTAACAACAACTTTAAGTCAGTTACATTTAGCGATTACCATGCCAGAATAAGAATCGTTAAACCCATATAGTGGGTAAGCACTAAAGTAATTAAGCTACGATGTGCGCACACTTTTTGGTACATTAAATTTCAACCTCATGCCTTTTAGCATTAATTCAGGGCGCTCACCATAAGAAGCTCTTTGGTGTGAATGTAATTGGCTTGATTGGTTCAAATATATCCTTGCAGATCAAAAGCTTCAGGATATCCAGACAAAGAAACACTGCCTCCAGTATGCAAAAACACAACGTTTTCACCTTTTTTAAAATGGCCCTTGCGAATTAAGTCAACCAAACCGGCAAACCCCTTTCCAGAATATACTGGGTCTAATAAAATGCCCTCATATTGCGCCAACATTTTAACTGCTTCAACCATGGAACTGGTGGGTTGGCCATAGCCACCCCCTACATAATCACTGTTAGCCACTACCTTGTCGCGGGTGACAATTTCTGTGTTTAAACCCATGTAGACGGCTGTACGTTGTGCTAAGTCATAGACCATTTGTTCCTGCTTGGCTTGTGGTGCCCGAACCCCTATGCCGTATACGGGAATACCGCTATTTATTCCTTCCATGCCCAAGACTAAACCTGCCTGAGTGCCAGAACTGCCAGTAGCATGGACTAAATGATTAATTTTCAGTGACCGATCATTAGCCTGTGTCGTAAGTTCTATCGCAGCGTTAACATATCCGAGGGCGCCAATTTCATTGGAACCGCCACCAGGAATAATATAAGGTTTCTTTCCATCATCACGTAGTGACTGTGCTAGCTCTTCCATTGCCTTGTTCATGTCGGTGCCGGCTGTGCGAGTTGAAATAGTGGCACCATGTAGCTGGTTAAGCATCACATTGCCATTAAGGTTGTATGCGTCATCTTCGAAGCCAGTCCTGCTTTCAAGTAAAATATGGCATTCCATGTTTAGCTTGCCAGCGATGGCACAAGTCTGCCGAGCGTGATTAGATTGGGTTGCTCCTTGGGTAACAATAGTGTCAGCCTTATGATCTATAGCGTCAGCCATTAAAAACTCTAGCTTTCGGGTCTTGTTCCCCCCAGAAGACAAGCCTGTGCAATCGTCTCGTTTGATCCATAGATTAGGGCCACCTAGAATCTTTGAAATATTTAGCATAGGTTCCAAAGGGGTTGGTAAATGAGCAAAATGTAAACGAGAAAAGTTAGAAGTATGCATGAGGTGTTCCATAATTAATTTAGTGAATGTTTACATAAATAATTTTGCATTAATAATGCTATTTCTTTAGTATAAAATTAAATAATTGAATGTTAGCGAGAGTAACATCCCTAATGGAACTGAAATGGCTTGAAGACCTGTTAGCCCTGCTGGAAGAAAAATCGATTACTCGTGCTGCTGAACGCAGGCACGTTACTCAGCCTGCATATTCACGTAGGATTAGGCAGCTGGAAGAGTGGTTGGGAGTAGAGTTAGTCAATAGAAGCACTAAACCTGTTAATATCCGCCCCATTGCTCTTGCAATGGAGGGTGAGGTAAGGGATCTAGTAAACCGTTTTTATGCCCTACGTAATAAAGCCCATGAAAACCAAAACAAAATAACCTTTATCGCACAACATACCTTGTCTGTGTCTCGTATCCCTCAGATCATTCGCCATATTAATCAACTCTCACCAAAAACCAGCTTTCGGGTTATGCCGGCAAACAATGATGGTTGTGAAACTTTGTTTCTCAAGGAAGGGGGTCTGCTATTGTGTTATCAGACCAGCAACCGCCCTATTGATTTCACCGACGCTTCAATCCTCAAGCTAAAACTGGGGAATGATTATCTTCTACCTGTGGTCTCGAGGGAAATGGCGGTAAGCTTGGGAGTGATTAAAGAAGGAATGAAGCTACCTATATTAATGTATCCCAAAGGTGGGTTTCTTGCAGAGTGTTTGGCGAATACCTGCTTGCCTGGCATCTACCGTGATTACCGCGTTGAATTAGTTTGTGAGTCTGCTTTTTCTGCTAGTTTAAAAGAAATGGTGCTAGGTAGCATGGGCATCGCTTGGTTGGCCAGAGACTTAATCCATACAGAGCTGGAAAATGGTGATTTAATTTCCTTAGAAGAGTCTCTGGGGTCTGTAGTGCTTGATGTACTGCTATTTTGTAACCAGGATGCGGGTAATGACCAAGTTACCAATGCCTTTAATATTATAGGTTCTTTTTAAACTGCAGATTTAATAGTTGAGGCTTGGATAAAGAGTCGCTGTAGCCACAATTTTTATTCTTACCTTAGACGCTTTGCTTTATTCGCCTTATTTATCCAAGGCTCTACAAACGTCGTGTTCGAGAGTTTTTAACAGCTGTTCTTCAACAATGCGCTCGCCATTAATAAGGGTGATAAAAAATACGTCTTCTACACGGCCGCCGATGGATTGGATTTTAGCTTTTTGAATGCTGATACCCAAACGCATGAACACTAGACCTACTTGAGCCAATAACCCTGGCCTATCTGCGCTAGACAATTCCAGTCGCGTCCAGCTGCGGTCCTTCGGGTTGCTTAAACTAACAGAAGCAGATTGATTGAAGAATTTATGAATCCTAGGTTGTCGTTGTTGCACGATATAAGCAAACTCGTCGGGGTATTGTAGTGCTTTTGTGAGGCGCTGCTTCAGTTGTTCCAGTAACGCAGGAGTTTGGTTAATAGTGTTACCACTGTTATCCAGCACCACAAAGGTGTCCATACTATAACCGTCTTCGGTAGTGATGATGCGTGCATCTTGAATATCTAGGTGAAGTTGTCCAAGAATGGCACACAAAGCAGCAAATAAGTTGGCTTTGTCTTGGGTGTAAACGAACACTTGCGTGCCTCCTTCAAAGACGCTGAATGACGTTTCACTAATGGCTACTAAAGGCCCATCAACTTGATGGTTTAAAATAGTGCGAGTATGCCAGGCGATGGTTTTGGCATTTTCTCTAATAAAGTAATCATCACCCAAATTTTTCCATAAGCGCATTACAGAGGCAGGATTAAATCGTTGTTCTTGCAACAATTTGCGCGCATCGGTTTGGCTTTGTTCTATCAGTGCGCGATGATCTACGGGCACGTCTAGTCCCAAGCGAAGGACACGATTGGTAGCGGTGTAAAGTTGGCGTAAAAGTGATGCTCGCCAGTTGTTCCAAAGTGCTGGGTTGGTGGCGTTGATGTCACACACAGTAAGCACATAAAGGTAATCTAAGTGCAGCTTGTCACCCATTTTTGTAGCAAATTCATGAATGATATCTGGGTTACCAATGTCACGTTTTTGCGCTGTCATAGACATGAGTAAGTGATTACGTACTAACCAGCTAACAAGCTCTGTGTCCCATTCTCCTAGTTGATGCTGTTTACAAAAATGCCGAACTTCTTCTGCGCCAACAACAGAATGGTCACGGCCACTACCTTTGCCTATGTCGTGGTAAAGTCCGGCAATGTATAAAAGTTCAATCTTGGGTAGTTCATGTACTAGGCGACCCGCTACTGGAAAACGCTCTTGCTCTTTTGGTAGCAACAGTTCACGCATTTTTTTCACCACTTTCATGGTGTGAGCATCAACGGTATAAATGTGATAAAGGTCATGCTGCATTCGACCTACAATCTTGCTGAAGCTAGGCAGGTAATCCCCTAGCACTCCTTGTCGCTGCATTTCTAGTAAAGTGTGAGACATTCGATGGGGCGAACGCAGTAACTCCATAAAGAGGCTGTTAACTCGTATATCTCGGCGATATTTGTCATCAATAAGGTGGCGGTGTGCTTGAATTAATCGCTTACACTCAGCTCCAATGGCACTGCATTGAGGATGTTGAGCTAAAATAACAAAGGCTTCCATCATGGCAAATGGTTGGCGTAAAAATACGCTTGGATAACAGGCCTGCAAAAGGCCATTACGTAGCTCAAAGCGTCGACTGATAGATACTACGGTGTCTTCATCATGCGCATGCAGGATTGCTTGATCAAACAACTGAAGTAAAGTTTGATTGAGCTCTGCTAAGTGCATTGCCGTGCGGTAATAACGGTGCATAAACTGCTCAACAGCTAATGCGTCATCATTATCTTCATAGCCAAAAAAAGCAGCCAAGCTGCGTTGATGGTCAAACAGCAAGCGGTCTTCTGGTCGCTTGGCAATTAGGTGTAGAGCATAGCGAATAGTCCAAAGATAATTAGTCCCCTCTTTAAGAGAATCTAACTCACCTTGGTTGAGGTAACTGTGCCCAGAAAGTTGAGCCATATAGCGCAGACCAAAGTGGCGCTTGCCTATCCAGCCAATGGTTTGAATATCACGCAACCCCCCAGAGGAATTTTTGATGTTGGGTTCGAGATTGTATTCAGTGTCGTTAGTACGCAGGTGTCTTTGCTGCTGGGTTTTAATGCGAGCCTTATAAAAAGACTCATCGCTCCAAGCGTTCTCAGAAATAACCCAATCAAATACTTTTTTGCGTAATCCAGCTTTACCTATAATAGTGTGAGATTCTAAAAGGCTGGTGGCGATAGTGATGTCATCTTTAGCTTGGGTGTAACAATCATCTAAGGTGCGCACACTGGAGCCAATGTGTAGGCCTAAATCCCAGATAAAAGTGATAAACTCTTGGGTGCAGCTGTGCCAGAGTGATTCTTCAACGTCGTTACCAATTAGAATCAGTAAATCGATGTCTGACTGGGGGTGTAACTCACCTCGGCCATAACCGCCTACAGCTACCAGTGCTGCTTCATCTGGCCACAAGTACTGCTGCCATGCTAGGCAAAGTACCTGGTCCACAAGCCAAGCCCGAGCATGGATCAGCTCGTAAATGCGAGTTTCTTTATGTTCATTGAAAATGTCATCAAGCTGGCTTTGGCCAGCATTTAAAGCGGCTTTTAATACGTTGGCTGCAGGATGGCTTATCAGTTGCTGTTGCAGCTGTTCATGATCAATGAGCTGGTCGCGCAGTCGCTTACTAACCAAGGACACTATTACGTCATCTCTTCTTTACGAATGGTAAGGTTTTCGTAGCCGTCTGAAGTAACCAAAATTGTGTGTTCAAACTGAGCAGACAAACGCTTGTCTGCAGTCGTCACAGTCCAACCATCATTTTTATTAAGTTTAACGTGACGTTTGCCCGCATTAAGCATAGGTTCAATCGTAAAAATCATGCCTTCTTTTAGCTCAACACCGGTATTTGGCCTGCCATAATGGAGTACTTGGGGATCTTCATGAAAGCCTACACCAATGCCATGGCCGCAATACTCTTGCACGATGGAATAATGATTTGCTTCGGCATGCACCTGGATCACGTGGCCTATATCGCCTAAGTGGGCGCCTGGCTTTACCAAAGCGATGCCTTTATAGAGGCATTCTTGGGTAATGGCGACTAAGCGTTCAACGTGGGGTGCAACAGGGCCAATAGCAAACATGCGGCTGGTATCGCCGTGATAACCATCTTTAATTACGGTAATGTCTATGTTTAAAAGATCACCTTGCTTTAAGGCTTTATCATTTGGGATGCCGTGACAAACGACTTGGTTAACTGAGGTGCAAATAGACTTAGGGAAACCGTGGTAATTTAATGGCGCAGGAATTCCTTTTTGCACATCCACAATATAGTCATGGCAGATTTGATCAAGCGTGTTGGTGGTTACACCCGCTTTCACATATGGGTGGATCATCTCTAACACTTCTGCCGCCAAGCGGCCGGCAATGCGCATCTTTTCAATGGCAGCTGCGTCTTTAATCAATATGTTCATGTGTTTCTCAATGCTTTTATGCCAGAAAGGCTATCAGGACAGTAAACCAATATTTGACCTCGGATTATACCAGACATCGTCAAGTTCATGGCCGTGAAGTACAATTTTTATATCGTCGCCCTAAAATCCTGAAATTTTGGTGATTTTAGGCAAATCGTTTATCTCAGGCGAAGTTCAATGAGTGATAAAAATAAATAGCCTATGCAAGCATGAATTAATAGAAATGTGGCCCTGCGGGGTGCCTAAAAGGCGCAACCTGCTGTCTTGGGGGTTAGTTGCAGCTTAACAGCAACATAAATGAACTAGTGCCGGCGATTACTTTTGATATTTCCCGTTAGTTATGGTATAAATTGCGCGCCCAAATTCGTTCTGGTTTCTTTCGTTAGAAAGACCTTGATTTTGGAGCTTAACTATAACGTCACACATAAACCGGCACATGGTTCTGGGTGTTGGGAGTCTGCTTTAAGGCTTCTGATCGAACTATGGTTCTTGCTTTTATTCTATTAAAGAATCTGCAAGACGAGGGTTTATGGAGGCCTAACCCGTACAAAGGAAATTAAAATGACTAAAGTAAGTATGCGTGACCTGCTTAAAGCAGGCGCCCACTTCGGACACCAAACACGTTACTGGAACCCAAAAATGGGCCAGTATATCTTTGGCGCTCGTAACAAGATTCACATCATCAACCTAGACCAAACCCTACCTGCTTTGAACGAAGCTCTTGCGATCGTTGAGAACATGGCTTCTAACAAGAACAAAGTATTGTTTGTTGGTACTAAGCGGGCGGCAGGTAAGTTGATTAAAGAACATGCAAGTCGGGTTGGAATGCCTTATGTCAACCACCGTTGGTTGGGTGGTATGTTGACTAACTACAAGACTATCCGTCAGTCAATTAATCGTTTTCGCACCCTAGAGACACAGTTTAACGACGGTACCTCTGAGCAGTTGACTAAAAAAGAAGCGTTGATGCGTCAACGTGAAATGGAAAAACTTGAGCGCGCTATTGGTGGTATCAAGGACATGGGTGGTCTTCCAGACGCTTTGTTCGTGGTAGACGTTGAGCATGAGCGTATTGCGATTAACGAAGCTAACAAGCTTGGCATCCCAGTTATTGGCATCGTTGACACTAACAGTAACCCAGATGGCATCGATTACGTAATTCCTGCTAATGATGACGCCTTGCGCGCTATCGAAATCTACGTTTCTGCTATGGCCGATGCTTGTGCAGCTGGCAAAGACGATGGCACCTCTGTTGCTGGCGAATTTGTAGAAGTTGCTGAAGAAGAAACTGTAGTATCTGAAGTTGCTGCCGAATAAGCCTAAACCCTTGGTTTAGCTAGGCAAATATACAAAAGGGAGCTGGGCTCCCTTTTTTTTAACGGCGTCTTGTGTGGCGTTGAAAACCCAAATTGAGGATTTTCTAATGGCTGCAATTACTGCATCTATGGTTAAAGAATTGCGTGAGCGTACTAGCTTGGGCATGATGGATTGTAAAAAGGCTCTTGTTGCTTCTGAAGGTGACATTGACCAGGCAATCGAAGACTTGCGTAAATCTAGTGGCTTAAAAGCGGCTAAAAAAGCGGGCCGTACAGCTGCTGAAGGTGTTGTGTTTGCGAAAGTTGCTGATGACAATTCTTTTGGTGTGTTGGTTGAAGTCAATTCAGAAACAGACTTTGCTGCTCGTGATGAAGGCTTTTTGGCCTTTGCTAGTAAGGTAACTGAAGCAGCATTTGCAGCTAAGCAAGATGATATGGCCGTGCTAATGCAAGGCGAACTGTCTGATGCTCGCGAAGCTTTAGTGCAAAAGATCGGTGAAAATATCACTCCTCGCCGCATAGTTATGCTTGAGGGTGCTAATGTCGGCGCTTATGTTCACAGCAATAGTAAAATTGCTACCTTGATTGTGCTTACTGCAGGTGATCGTGAGCTGGCCAAAGATATTGCCATGCACGTTACTGCTATCAACCCGCGTGTAGTTAGCCGCGACGATATGACTGCTGAAGAAGTCGAAAAAGAAAAAGATATTATTAAGGCGCAGCCTGATATGGCTGGTAAGCCAGATGCGATCGTTGACAAGATGATGATGGGTCGTATCAACAAGTTCTTGGCTGAAAATAGCTTAACAGAACAACCCTTTGTTAAGAATCCAGATCAAAAAATTAGCGACTTGCTAAGTGCTGTTGGTGCCTCTGTTACTGCCTTTAATCGCTTAGAAGTAGGCGAAGGGATTGAAGTGGAGCATGTTGATTTTGCTACCGAAGTAGCACAGCAGCTAAAGGGTTAAGCCTTATTAGTCTGCATGAAGCGCCGTCACAGAGGATGATCCACTGTGACGGCGTTTTTTTTTGACTTAAGCCAAGCGCACAACTTGCCCTTGAGCTGTTAATGCGTCACTATCTTATTGTTTTGTCAGGGCTATATATTCTGAGTAATAATATGGCTGTTGCACACTAATGTTTTGGAGAAAATAAATGCCAATGTCGGATAAGCGTCAACCCCGCTATAAACGGATTTTGCTCAAGCTCAGCGGCGAAGCATTGATGGGGGGCGAGAACTTTGGTATTGATCCTAAAGTTTTAGATCGTATGGCCCTAGAAGTTGGTCAGCTGGTGGGTATTGGCGTACAAGTGGGTTTGGTGATTGGCGGTGGTAACTTGTTCCGGGGAGCGGCCCTCAGTGAGGCTGGAATGGACCGCGTAACTGGCGACCATATGGGTATGTTAGCTACGGTAATGAATGCTTTGGCGATGCGCGATGCCCTAGAGCGCTCCAACATAACCACCCGAGTAATGTCGGCCATTCCTATGAGTGGAGTAGTGGATCATTATGACCGTCGTAACGCTATGTTGTACTTGTCACAAGGCAATGTGGTCATTTTTTCTGCGGGCACGGGTAACCCGTTTTTTACTACGGATTCTGCAGCTTCATTACGCGGAATAGAAATTGAAGCAGATGTAGTGCTTAAAGCGACTAAAGTGGACGGGGTTTACGATTCAGACCCAGTTAAAAACCCAAACGCTGTAAAATATGAGTACATCACTTTTGACGAAGCCATTGAAAAGCAATTGGGTATTATGGACCTAACAGCCATGTGTTTGTGTCGCGACCAAGAGATGCCAGTTCGAGTGTTTAATATGAACAAGCCAGGGGCCTTAGTTAATTTGGTGGTCGGTGGCCACGAAGGCACACTGGTGAATGTGACATTGCCTGAGGGCGGAGAAAATAATGATTAATGAAATTCAGCAAGATGCCAATGAACGTATGGATAAAAGTATTTCGGCCCTAAGCGAAGCGTTTAAGCGCATCCGCACTGGGCGAGCTCACCCAAGTATACTAGACAGCGTAATGGTGTCTTATTATGGTAGTGACACCCCCCTGAATCAATTAGCTAACATCTCTGTTGAAGATGGTCGCTGTTTGGCTGTTTCTCCTTGGGAAAAACCTATGGTGCCAGAGATAGAAAAAGCGATCATGAAAGCTAATCTGGGGCTAAACCCATCTACTTCTGGTGATTTAATTCGTGTGCCTATGCCAGCGCTTACGGAAGAAACCCGTAAAAGTTTTATTCGGGGAGCTCGAGAAGAAGCTGAAAAAGCTCGCGTTTCTGTACGCAGTATTCGCCGTGATGCGAATGGCGATATTAAAGAGCTGTTAAAAGATAAAGATATTTCAGAGGATGATGCGCGCCGTGGTGAAGACATGGTGCAAAAGGTTACTGATGCTCACGTTGCTACTATTGAAGCGGCTTTAGCAGCAAAAGAAAAGGATTTGATGGAGGTTTAACCTGCATCATTTTTTCTGATAAGGCTCACATTAAGGATTAATGCATGACCGACCCGCGCCAAGCCATTCTGGCTCGTAAGCTAGAAGCACTGCCCGAGCATATTGCCATTATCATGGATGGTAATAACCGCTGGGCTAAAAACCATAGCCTTTCTGGCGTAGCAGGCCATAAGGCTGGTGTTGATGCAGTAAGAGCGGTGATTGAGACGGCTGTGCATTATGAAATTCCAGCGCTTACCCTATTTGCGTTTAGTAGTGAAAATTGGCGCAGGCCACCTCTTGAAGTTAAAGCTTTGATGGATTTGTTTGTCTATGTTTTAAAGCGCGAAGTGGATAAGCTACACGACAATAATATTCGGTTGCGAATTATTGGAAATGCGCATGGGTTGAGTGCTGAGTTACAGAAACTAATCGTGGCAGCCGAAACAAAAACGATGGCAAACACTGGGTTACAACTCAGCATTGCGGCCAACTACGGTGGTCGGTGGGATATTCTAGAGGCGGCTAAAAAACTGGCCTCAGAGATTAAGGATAATGGCGTCGCACCTGATTCTGTAAGTGAAGATGATTTTGGTAAGTACCTTTGTTTAGGAGACTTACCAAGAGTTGATTTATGTATACGGACAAGTGGTGAACAGCGCATAAGTAATTTTTTGTTGTGGCAAATGGCCTATGCAGAATTTGTATTTGTGGACACACTTTGGCCAGAATTCAAACATAAAAAAATGGTGGATACATTGGTTCAATTTGGACAAAGACAAAGGAGATTTGGCCAAACTGGTGCTCAATTAGTAGAACAAAAATCAAATGTTTAATCACGCAGTGGTTGCCCCATTTGATACAAAGTAAAATAATAATATGTTGAAATCTAGAATTGCTACGGCTTTGGTGATTGCACCACTGACTTTAGCGGCAGTATTTTTTTTACCGCCACAGGCTTTTGCTTTGTTTATGGCTCTTATCGTGCTTATGGCTGCGTGGGAGTGGACTGCAATGATGCGTCTTGTGAGCCGCAGTCAGCGTACAGTGTATGTGTTGTCTGTCCTCTTCGCTATTGTGGTTGTCCAAAAACTGCTACCTCACTATGAGGAAATTATATTTGTGGTAGCTGCCTTGTGGTGGCTAGCTGCCACCGTATTAGTGATCTTGTACCCCAGAGCTTGTGCCCTATGGTGTGGGCGTTTGAGTAAGGGTGCAGTTGGCTTCTTAGTGCTTGTGCCTACATGGGCTGCCATCGTATATATCCGCGAACTGAGTCAGGGCCCTTGGTTAATTGTGTATATGTTTTTAATAGTGTGGGGTGCAGATACGGGTGCTTACTTTGCTGGAAAGCGATTCGGTAAACGCAAGCTTATGCCACGAGTAAGCCCTGCAAAATCCTGGGCAGGCATCGGTGGTGCCACTGTTACAGTGATTTTAGTCTCCATGTTCACTCAGAAGCACCTTTATTTTTCTCAAGACCTTTCCTTTGGTATCTATTTATTGGCTATGGTCCTATTGTTTGCTTCTGTAATAGGAGACTTAACGGAAAGCATGTTTAAACGTCAGTGCGGTATTAAGGACAGTGGCTCAATACTACCAGGACATGGTGGAATTATGGATCGTATTGATAGTCTCACGGCCGCTGCCCCAGTATTTGCTCTGTGTCTTATTTTAATTGGTCAATAAGGATTTAATGGCGCAATGGTAATGACTATCTTAACCACCGTGTTTGCCTTGGCGGTGCTCGTAACTGTGCATGAGGCCGGGCATTTTTTTGTGGCGCGCTGGTGTGGAGTAAAAGTGCTGCGTTTTTCAGTTGGCTTTGGCCGGCCTATTTTTCGAAAAATAGGCAAGGATGGCACTGAGTATGTGTTTGCTTGGCTACCTCTGGGTGGCTATGTAAGTATGATGGATTCGCGCAACAATACACTCAGTGACAGTGATCTAAAGGTTGCCTTTGATTTAAAGTCTCCCTGGAAGCGAATCGCCATTGTGGCTGCGGGCCCTTTGGTTAACCTCCTGTTCGCTGGGTTATTGTATGCTGTTGTTCAGGTTTCTGGCACACCGCAGTTAATCCCTGTCGCTGTGGCCATGGACGAAAGCACTTTTGGGTTTCAATCGCCCCAACGTATTCTAGCTATTGATGGCCAGCAAACCCTTACATGGGAGGCTGTGAATATTGCCCTAGCGAAAAGAATCGGTGAAACAACAAACATAGAATTTTTGGTCCAAGGGCTTGACGAGCAGTTGTTGCAACAGCAAGCGGTACTGCCAAATAAACTCGATGCATTGCCTGTCTTAGGGTCACCGGTGGCGCGAAGTTTTGCTGTGACGCAATGGATGTCTGCGTCTGTACAAGCAAGCCCAATGTCTCAATTAGGGTTGAGAGTCTGGCGCCCTAACGTGCCGATCAAAGTTGACTATATCGTTCCTCAAGGGGCTGCAGAAATAGCTGGGTTAAAGGTGGGTGATAAAATAGTGTCTATCAACCAGAAACCTATGGCAGGCTATAATGAATTTGTGGCTTTTGTTCAAAGCCATGCTGATAAGGCAGTTAGCGTAACCCTAGAGAGGGATTCTGGGCGTATAGACGTGCCGGTTCAGTTAACCTCTTATGTAAATGAATTAGGTGATCGTATTGGTATTATTGGCATCGGTGTAGCATCTATCTCTTGGCCTCAATCGATACGGTTTGAACAACAACTGGGTCTAGTGCCTGGTTTTCTTGCAGGTGGCCAGCAGGCTTTGGAAATGGCTGGGCTGACACTAAGCTTCCTAGGTCGCATGGTGCAGGGCTTAGTCTCGGTTGAGCATCTTAGCGGCCCCATCAGTATTGCTAAAATTGCTGGGGCTTCAGCAGAATCAGGGTTCATCACCTACATTACTTTTATGGCCTACTTAAGTGTCAGCCTTGGCGTATTAAATCTATTGCCTGTTCCTATGCTGGATGGCGGGCATTTGTTATATTACCTTGTAGAAGTAGTTACAGGGCGTAAAGTCCCCGAGCGGATCCAGGCTTTTGGCTTGCGGATTGGTATGGCATTAGTGTTTAGCGTGATGATTATCGCTGTGGCTAATGACTTGATGCGTCTTTAAATCTTATTTTGGGTTAGTGAAATATGAAACACATTGTTTTAAGCGTTTTGTTAAGTTGCACCTTGGCAGTATCGCAAGTGGTTATGGCTGCAAGCTTCACCATTGAAGATATTAATATAGATGGGTTGCAGAGGCTAAGTTCAAGTCAGGCATTCGCCCAATTACCGCTGAAAGTTGGTGATACAGCAGATGAGCGCAGCTTAGCCTATGCCACACGAAGCATGTTCAAAAGTGGCTACTTTGAAGACATTCAGTTAGAGCAAGAAGGCAATGTGTTGTTGGTGGTTGTACAAGAGCGCCCCGCGATCGGTTTTATAGGCCTAGAGGGTAATAAAATTCTAGAAACAGAGCAGCTTCGTTCGGCCCTTGAGGCTGCGGGACTCAAGGAAGGTGAGATTTTTAAACGTGCTACTTTGGCACAAATAGAACTGGAGCTAGAGCGGCAATATAATCGCCAAGGGCGATATGCGGTATTAGTCGAATCGGTAGTAAGTGAGTTGGGTGAAAATCGGGTCTCTATTAATGTAAAAATTAATGAAGGCATTACATCATCTATTAGCCATATCAACATCATAGGCAATGACAGTTATGCCGATGCTGAACTTATGGATTTAATGAGTCTGAAAACGCCTGGTGTATGGACATTATTTACTAAGGATGACCAATATTCTAGAGAAAAGCTCACCGCAGACCTAGAAAATATACGCTCACATTATTTAAACAAAGGCTATGTGCTATTTAACATTGAATCCACACAAGTGGCTATTTCCCCTGACAAAACTAATGTGTTCATTACTATCAACTTAGTGGAAGGCGAGGAGTTTAAAATTGGTAAGGTCAGCATTGCTGGCCAATATGAAGTAGACGATGCTGATATATGGGGACTTGTTGGCGATTCATCAGGCCAAATTTTTTCTCGAAAGAGCCTTGTTAACGCAGCTGCAGATGTGCGCCAACTCTTTGGGGACAATGGATTTGCTTTTGCTGAAGTTCAGCCAGTTCCGTTAGTGAACGAAGTGCAAAAAACGGTAGATGTACAATACCAAATCAGGTCGGGCAAACGAACCTACGTGCGCCGCATAAATTTTAGAGGTAATACTCGGACCAGTGATGATGTGTTGCGACGTGAAGTGCGTCAAATGGAAGGTGGGGTGGCCTCGATGGCAGATATCACAGCTTCAAGATTACGTCTCCAGCGTTTGGGTTTCTTTAATAATGTGGTGGTAGAAACAACGCCTGTGGCTGGCACTGATGATCAGTTGGATGTTGAATTTGCCGTAGAAGAAGGGCTGACCGCGGATTGGTCTGTTATGGTTGGTTATGCTGATGGGGAGGGCGCTTTTTGGGGCGGTTCAGTCAATCAAAATAATTTCTTAGGCACGGGTAATAAGATGCAAGCGTCTTTTTCTTCTAGTAGCAGCACAGATGAATATAAATTCAGCTACCTTAACCCCTACTATACGATAGATGGTGTAAGCCGTGGCGTTGATTTGTATTACACTAAGCGAGATTATGCCAAGGTTGATGTGAGTAATTTTGCCACTGATACTGTTGGTATGGATCTGCGTTTTGGCTACCCAATAGATGATAATACTCGGCTAGATTTCAAAGTAGGTTATGAGCGCATAGACCTCGCCTTGGGGGCGTCTCCTTCTGACGAGGCGACTACCTTTACCAATGCTGAAGGGCTAAATTACAAGCAGTTTAAAACCTCAGTCAACTGGAATAACAATACTCTCAATGACTTTTGGTACCCAACCCAAGGTAGTTCGCATGGTGTTAATTTAGATCTAGCTTTGCCTAACAGTGACCTAAACTTCTATCAATTGAGCTACAACTATCGTAATTTCACACCCATTAACTATACTGAATCCTTAGTCTTCTCTGCCGGGGCGCAAGTTGCCGTTGTAGGGGCTTATGGCGCTACAAGCACCACGCCATTTTTTGCCAACTATTATGCAGGTGGCTTTGGCAGTGTACGTGGTTTTGCTAACAATTCTTTAGGGCCCAAAAACTCCCTCAGTGAGCCTTTAGGTGGTCAAATTCTTAGCACTGCTTCTGCAGAGCTAATTTTCCCACTGTTTAGCGATATGCCATCGGTTCGTACATCACTTTTTGTTGATCTAGGCAATGTACACAAATCTGGCGAATTTACTCTGGGTGATCTAAGAGCGTCTGGTGGTCTCAACCTTGCTTGGTTGACGCCAGTGGGGCCGTTAACCCTAGTTGTGGCCACGCCATTAAAACAAAAAACGGGTGATCTAACACAATCAACACATATAACTTTAGGCCGCTCGTTCTAGTCTAAGTTCACAAGGAATAATTATGAATAAAGTGGAAAGGTTATTCACTGCCGCTGCTTTGGCTATTGCTTTAAGTGCGCCTCAATGGGCATTGGCAGAGGCGATTGTTGTGCTGAAAGCAGAGCAGGCGATGTTTGCCACGCAAAAAGCCATTGTCTTAGGCCAGCAGCTGACTGCACAGCTTAAGCCTCAAACTACGCGTTATGACGCCATGGGGCAAGAGTTGCAGGCCTTAAAGCAGCGCTTTGAAGCGGATAAAGACCTCATGAGCACTGATGAAGCACAGAAAATTACGCTAGAAATTCAAGGCATAAGTAACGAATATAATCAGCTTAAGCAATACCTAAGTAATGTGAAGGTACAGGCAGAGCAAGAGTTTTTGGCTAGTATGCGCCCTGCGTTGGATCGGGTGTTACGTCGGCTGATTGAGGAAAATAACATATCCTTAATTATGAATGGCCAGTCTGTTATTTATAACACTGCCAGTATAGACATTACCCCTAACGTTATTGAGTTGCTGAATTTGGAGCCATAATTGCGTCACTTAACCCTAGGTGCTATCGCCGAGATCATTGGTGCTAAATTAGAAGGTGATGCGGATTACTCTGTTTCTGGTCTGGCTACATTAGCATCTGCGCTACCTCATCAAGTTAGCTTTTTAGCAAACATGAAATATGCTGGCCAACTCAATGTATGCCAAGCTGGGGCAGTGATCTTAAATGCTGATCAAGCAAAGCTTTTTGTTGGGCACTGTTTATTGTTAGACAACCCATACTTGGGCTATGCTAAATTATCACAAGAGTTTGCTCCCCAAGCTGATTTTATTGGTATTGATAAAAATGCCACGGTGCACTCAACCGCTACCCTTGGAAGCTCAGTTAATCTGGCTGCTGGTGCAGTAATAGGCCCTTATGTCAGGCTTGGAAATGCGGTTTCTATTGGGCCTAATAGCGTTATAGGAGCGCATTCCCGTATCGGCAATGGCACCAACATTGCAGCTAATGTTAGTGTCTACCATGATGTTGAAGTAGGTGATTTTTGCACCATTCATAGTGGTGCTGTGATTGGTGCAGATGGCTTTGGGTTTGCAAAAGATGGCCCAGACTGGGTTAAAATAGCCCAGCTAGGTGGTGTTACTATTGGTGACCATGTTGAAGTTGGCGCAGGAACAAGCATAGATCGAGGGGCTTTAGATAACACTCTCATAGGCTATGGTGTTAAGCTGGATAATCAAGTTCAGATTGCCCATAATGTAGAACTTGGCGACTATACTGCCATTGCAGGGTGCACTGCCATAGCAGGGAGCACTAAATTAGGTAAGCATTGTACAATAGCTGGAGCCTGTGGTATCACTGGCCACTTAACGCTCACAGATGGTGTGCATGTCACTGCCATGTCTCTAGTGACACACTCCATTAGTGAGCCTGGAGCATATTCATCAGGTACGGGCCTAGACAAGAATCAAAAATGGCGGCGCAATGCGACGCGCTTTAAACAGCTTGACCAGATGGCCAAACGCCTTAAACAATTAGAATTAGAAATGGCACAGCTGCAAAACTGATCAACACCAAAAGTACTACATAAGGAAAGCACCCCCATGGTAATGGATGTTAAAGAAATTAGAGAGTACTTGCCCCATAGATACCCGTTTTTATTAGTTGATCGGGTGACAGAGCTTAATTTAGGTGAATCTATTATTGCGTACAAAAATGTAACGATTAACGAGCCTTTCTTCAATGGACATTTTCCAGATCATCCGGTAATGCCGGGTGTTTTGATCATTGAGGCTATGGCGCAAGCTGCTGGCATCCTTGGTTTTAAGACAATGGATAAAACGCCACAAGATGGTTCTATCTATTATTTTGTGGGTTCTGACAAGTTGCGCTTTAAGCGCCCAGTGGTGCCTGGAGATAGGCTTCAGTTAGAGGCTTCTATTAGGTCTGAAAAACGGGGCATTTGGAAGTTTGAATGCAGTGCAAGTGTTGATGGCGAATTGGCTGCTTCTGCAACAATTTTATGTGCAGATAGGAAGGTTTAGTGCCCCAGCCATTGATTCATGCAACTGCAATTATTGATCCTAGCGCTGTTATTGCCGCAGACGTTGAGATTGGTCCATATAGCATCGTAGGAGCTGACGTTGAGCTAGGTTTGGGCACTAAAGTTGAGCCCCATGTGGTGATAAAGGGGCCCACATTCATAGGGCGTAATAATCATATCTTCCAATTCAGTTCCGTAGGCGAAGCTTGCCAAGATATGAAGTATAACGGCGAACCCACCCGCTTGGAAATTGGTGATTACAACGTAATACGAGAAGGGTGTACGTTACATCGTGGCACTGTCCAAGATTCTGGAGTAACCAAAATTGGTAACCATAATCTATTAATGGCTAATGTTCATGTGGCTCATGATTGTATTCTAGGTGATCATGTTATTGTTGCTAATAATGTTGCGTTAGCGGGGCATGTGCGGGTTGGTGATTATGCTATCTTGGGTGGCTTTACTGCGGTGCATCAGTTTTGCCATATTGGACCTCACTGCATGACTGGAGCGGGTAGTGTGGTATTAAAAGACATCCCCGCCTTTGTAATGGCTAATGGTAATTCGGTTTCTCCCCACGGTATGAACACCGAAGGTTTAAAACGCCGTGGTTTTAGTGAGGAAACCATTAAGGTTTTACGTCAAGCGTATAAAATCATCTTTCGCCAAGGACTAACTCTTGATGCTGCTATTGAGCGTTTACATGAAATGTCAGTCGGTGACGATGAACTGTCAGTATTAATTCGCTCGTTGAAAGAGACGAGTCGTGGCATAATTCGCTAGCAGGTTTCCCCATGTCTACTAACACTATTGTCATCGTTGCTGGTGAAGCCTCAGGGGACATATTAGGGGCGGGGTTGATGCGCGCTCTGCTAAAGCAGCAGCCAGACCTTAACTTTGAAGGTATTGGCGGCCCAAAAATGGTTGCCCTTGGGTTCACGAGCCTAGTGCCTATAGAGCGCTTGTCGGTAATGGGTTTGGTAGAAGTGTTGGGGCGTTTACCAGAATTATTATTACTTCGAAGACGTCTCATTAAGCGCTATATCCTACAACCCCCTCTGGCTATGATTGGTATTGATGCACCAGACTTCAACCTAGCCTTAGAAACGCAACTTAAAGCCCATAACATACCTACAGTGCACTATGTCAGTCCGTCTGTATGGGCATGGCGTGAAGAAAGGGTCTTTACTGTGGGCAAAGCATGTCACAGAGTGCTTACCTTACTACCCTTTGAACTACCCTATTACCAGCGTCATCAAATTCCTGCGACATTTGTAGGCCACCCCTTGGCAGATGTTATTCCAGGAAATCTAACTCAGCAACAGGCCAAAAAAGAATTGCAGTTAAACGATCACAAAGTGCTCGCTATTTTACCGGGCAGTCGGGCTATGGAAGTCAAACAGTTGGGGGAAGATTTTTTGGTAGCTGCAAGCCTTTTGCAAACTAAAAACCCACAATTGCAATTAGTTTTAGCCGCAGCAAACTGGCAACGAAAAAAACAGTTAGATACTTTATTGCGAGCTTATCCGGATCTAGAGGTCACACTTGTGGTGGGCAAGTCTCACTCAGTTTTGGCCGCTGCAGATGCAGTATTAGTGGCCTCTGGCACAGCAGCTTTGGAAGCGCTGCTGTTTGAAAAGCCCATGCTGGTCTGCTACCGCTTAAGCCCTATAAGTTACAGTCTGTTTAGGCGTAAACTTAAGGTGCCTTTTGTAAGCTTACCTAATTTGTTAGCTGGCCAAAAAGTAGTTGAAGAGTTGTTACAAGAACAAGTTCAGCCGCAGCCCATTGCAGAGTGTTTAACACAGTTATTGTTTGACCCATTAGTTGCTCAAAAGCAGCGTGGCCAGCTTGCCAATATACACCAACAATTGGCTTGTGGAGCAGATATTGCAGCAGCTAAGGCAGTGATTGAAGTGATTGCAGAGCAGGGTGCAGAGGTGTCTCAAAGGCACAGAATATGATTCAAGAATCAATCGTGGTTAAAATAATCCCTAGGATAGGTGTAATTTGCGGTGTTGACGAGGCAGGCCGAGGGCCCTTGTTTGGTGATGTCGTTGCCGCCGCAGTTATACTAGACCCAGGCAAGCCTATTGCAGGTTTAGGAGATTCCAAAAAACTTAGCGAAAAGGTGAGAGAAAAGCTGTATCAGCAAATTTATAAACATGCCATTAGCGTTGGTGTAGGCAGAGCTAGTGTCGCAGAAATAGATCAAATGAATATATTACAAGCCACTATGCTAGCCATGAAACGTGCCGTAGAGAGTTTGAGCTTGGTACCCGATTTGGCATTAATTGATGGCAATCGTTGCCCTTCATTAATCTGTGTAAGTGAAGCCATTATCAAAGGTGATGCCAAAGAGATCACTATTGGCGCAGCCTCAATTATTGCCAAAGTCACCCGTGATAGGGAAATGCTAGAATGGCACAAACAATACCCGTGGTATGGCTTAGATAGGCATAAAGGGTATCCTACTCAAGCACATATAAAAGCGCTAGAAGAGCATGGAATAAGCCCACAACATCGGCGCAGTTTTGCACCCGTACGACGTTTAATTGGAACTTAATATGACCCAAGCTGTACCCTTTGTGCATTTGCGTATGCACTCCGAGTTTTCATTAATTGACAGTATGATTCGCGTCAAACCATTAATGAAAACCCTGCAAGCAGAACAAATGCCTGCCATTGCTTTAACAGATCAATCCAACATGTGTGGCATGATTAAGTTTTATAAGGCAGCTCAAAGTGCTGGTATTAAACCCATTTGTGGCTGTGATGTTTTCATCAGTGCTGGCCCTGTAGCTGATGCCGCTGCCACTCGAATCACCCTGTTAGCCATGAATGCCAAAGGGTACCTTAATCTTACAGAGCTGGTGTCACGCTCTTTTCAAGAGGGTCAGGCTGACGGTAGGGCTATTATACAAAAGCAATGGCTGGCAGAAAAAAACGAAGGGCTTATCGTTTTATCTGGTGCTGCTCAGGGTGAGATTGGACAAGCATTAATTAATCGTGGTTTGGCTGATGCTAAAGAAATATTAAATGACTGGACGGCGATCTTTGGCGACCGATTTTATTTGGAAGTTCAGCGCACAGGCCGTCAATATGATGAAGATTGTTTGCACCTTTGCGTTGAATTAGCACAGATTACACAGGTGCCTATAGTGGCTACCAACGACGTAATGTTTATTTCTTCAGAAGACTATGAAGCTCATGAAACTAGGGTGTGCATTAACCAAAGTATGGTTTTGGATGACCCAAGGAGAGTTAAGGCATACTCAAATCAGCAATACTTGCGCAGTATTGAAGAGATGCAAGCTCTGTTTTCAGATCTACCTTCTGCGCTGGCTAACAGCGTACAGATTGCTAAACGGTGTAATTTAGATATTGAACTAGGGCAGTGTTTCCTACCCAACTTCCCGGTTCCCGAAGGCATGACCATAGATGAGTTCTTTGGCCAAGTTTCCCGTGATGGCCTGAATAAGCGCCTGCAGGTTATTCTGGATCCGTCAGATCCAGAATTTAATAACAAACGTAAAATATTTGATGATAGGCTAGATTTTGAGCTAAATATTATTTGTCAAATGGGGTTCCCAGGTTATTTTCTTATTGTCATGGATTTCATTCGTTGGGCTAAAGATAATGATATTCCAGTAGGCCCCGGGCGTGGCTCAGGTGCAGGATCTTTAGTTGCCTATGTGTTAGAAATCACTGACTTAGACCCACTGAAATATGATCTGTTATTCGAACGATTTTTGAATCCGGAACGAGTGTCGATGCCTGATTTCGATATTGACTTTTGCATGGATAACCGTGACCGCGTCATTGAGTATGTGTCTCAAACTTATGGTAAAGACGCCGTATCTCAAATCATTACCTTCGGTACCATGGCAGCTAAAGCGGTGGTACGAGACGTAGCTCGTGTGCAAGGTAAGCCTTTTGGTTTGGCTGATAAACTATCAAAACTAATTCCTTTTGAAGTGGGGATAACCCTACGCAAAGCGGTAGAACAAGAAGACGCCCTGCGTGAGTTCATTGACAATAATGACGAAGTTCAAGAAATTATGGACATGGCGTATCAGTTAGAAGGACTGACACGTAATGTAGGAAAACACGCAGGTGGTGTGGTTATAGCACCCACTAAGTTAACCGATTTTTCACCTCTTTATTGTGATGTGGATGGTTCTGGTTTAGTCACTCAATATGACAAAAATGACGTTGAAGATGCAGGTTTGGTTAAGTTTGATTTTTTAGGCTTGAAAACTCTCACTGTTGTTGATTGGGCCATGGGCATGATCAACCAAAGGCGAAAAGTTAGGGGCGAGACAGCCATTGCCATTGAGACCATCCCGCTGGCAGACGAATCAGTCTACAAGTTACTTCAGGGCGCAGAGACGACTGGCGTATTCCAGCTGGAATCAAGGGGTATGAAGGACCTCATTAAGCGCCAATTACCCAGTAGTTTTGAAGATATTATTGCCCTAGTAGCGCTGTTTCGACCAGGGCCATTACAGTCGGGTATGGTAGACGATTTTATTAATCGAAAGCATGGTCGAGCCAAGCTTGCGTGGCCCCATGAAGACTATCAACTAGATTCGTTAAAGCCAATACTGGAGCCAACCTACGGGATCATTTTGTACCAAGAGCAGGTGATGCAAATCGCTCAGGTTATGGCAGGCTATAGCCTTGGCGAAGCCGACATGTTGCGCCGCGCAATGGGTAAGAAAAAGCCAGAAGAGATGGCTAAGCAGCGATCAGGATTTTTAGCTGGCAGTTTAGCCAACGGCATTGATGAGGGCTTAGCAGGCAATATTTTTGATCTAGTAGAAAAGTTTGCTGGTTATGGGTTTAATAAATCTCACTCTGCCGCTTATGCTTTAGTGGCATACCAAACAGCCTGGTTAAAATTCCACTATCCTGCAGAATTTATGGCGGCTGTGTTGTCAGCAGATATGCAAAATATTGAAAAAATTGTTATTTTTGTTGAAGAGTGCCGCCGCATGGAGCTGCCACTCAACCTGCCCGACGTAAATGCGAGCCATTTCAAGTTTACTGTAAATGCTGCCAATGAGGTTGTGTATGGCCTTGGTGCTGTTAAAGGGGTTGGCGAAGGTCCAGTTGCGGCCATTATCGAGGCCCGTGAAAAAGGTGGAGACTTTATAAATCTGTTTGATTTTTGCAAACGTGTTGGTAGTAAAAAATTAAATAAACGGGTTCTGGACGCGTTGGTAGCCAGTGGGGCACTAGACACGTTAGTGCCTAATAAAGAGCGTTCTGTACTTTATAGCGCTATACCAGATGCCGTGCAATCAGCAGATCAGAGCGAGCGTAACGCGGACGCAGGGATGATGGACCTGTTTGGTGAAATTGTTCCACAAGTAGATGATGAAGGTGCTTTGGAACACGTTTATGAGCGGCACTTAGCCGCTAGGCCATTAACTCTCAAACAGCGTTTAAAAGGTGAGAAAGATACCTTGGGCCTCTATGTTACGGGCCATCCTATTGATAGCTATGATCATGAGTTAGGGCGTTTTTTGCGATGCCGTTTGGACCAACTTGTTGCTAAAAAAGATAAGCAGTGGATAGCGGGCCTAGTCGTAGCAAGTCGAACCATGAAAACCAAGCGTGGTAAAACAATAGCCTTTTTAACTTTAGATGACCGGCGGGCTAGAGTAGATGTGGCTCTGTTTGGCGACAGTTATGAAAAGTACCGAGAGTTGTTACAAAATGATCGTTTACTTATTGTCGAGGGTGAGGTGTCAGAAGATGATTATTCTGGGGGCCTAAAAGTGAGTGCTCAGCAGATTCTTACTATGCCTCAAGCGCGTACTGTATTCTCTAAGGGGTTGTGCTTATCGGTAGCGCCTGACTTTGCTCAAGGTAGGGGCCTGCAGCAATTACTTGGCATTTTAACACCCCATCAGGTAAGGGGTGATACGCCTGCAGCAAAGCTTGAATTGCAGTATGAAAACAGTGTTGGTCGAGGGGTTATTCGCTGCGCCTCGCCGTGGCGTCTAGAAGTAGAAGATGACATGTTACAAGAGCTAGCGTATCTTTTAGGTGAAGATGCGGTAAAAATGCGCTACAGCAAATTATAAAATGTGTAAAATATAGGTTATAATATTTTTTAATACCCGTCAGTCACATCTCTAAAGCTAGGCCTTATGAACCCAAATTATCTTGACTTTGAACAACCTATTGCTGATCTTGAGGCTAAAATTGAAGCCTTGCGTTTAGTTGGCAACGACAACGACCTTAATATCAGTGACGAAATAGCTAAGCTATCTGATAAGAGTGTTAGCTTAACAGAATCCATTTTTTCTAATCTGAGTGCAGCTCAGGTATCTAAGGTGTCTCGCCACCCACAACGCCCCCATACTATCGATTACATTAGGAGTCTTTTTGACGAATTTGATGAATTGCATGGTGATCGTCACTTTGGTGATGACCAAGCTATGGTATGCGGTATTGCTCGTTTAAATGGTAAAGCTGTGATGGTTATGGGTCAAGAAAAAGGCCGTTCCACTAAAGAAAAAGTGGCCCGTAACTTTGGAATGCCTCGGCCTGAAGGTTACCGCAAGGCCTTGCGTATGATGCATATGGCTGAACGCTTCAATATGCCTATCCTTACCTTTATTGATACGCCAGGTGCCTATCCTGGAATTGATGCTGAAGAGCGCGGCCAAAGTGAGGCGATAGCTTTTAATCTTGCTCAAATGTCTGGCCTCAAGACGCCCATTATTGCCACTGTTATTGGCGAAGGTGGCTCTGGTGGTGCTTTGGCCATTGGTGTATGTGATCAGCTGAATATGTTGCAATACTCCACTTACTCAGTTATTTCTCCAGAAGGTTGCGCGTCTATTCTCTGGAAAAGTGCTGACTATGCCTCTGACGCGGCTAATGCTATGGGGATTACCTCTGGCCGTTTATATGACTTGGGTTTGGTGGATCACGTAATCAAAGAGCCTTTAGGTGGCGCCCATAGAGATGCTGAATTAGTCTCAGCCAGTCTCAAGTCGACATTAATTAGCCAATTAGCTGAACTGGAATCAATGGAAACTGAAGCACTCTTAGATCGTCGATACAAACGCCTAATGTCCTATGGATTAAGCTCTTAGGACGCTCGTTAGCGCCTAACCCCCCCCCATGGCATTCACTCATCACCATCTAGTTACCGATGCAGGTGGCTTGGAAACTTACTTTCAAGCCACAAGCTGGGTGGTTGCGGTGAGTGGTGGGTTGGACTCTATGTGCCTGCTTCATGCGCTTACCCTCCTTCAGCAAGATCATCACTGCCCCCCCATGCGCGTCCTACATATTAACCATAGTCTGCAATCACAAGCAGATCAATGGCAGCAAGATGTTGAAAATAAATGCCAAGATTACGGCTTAAATTGTATTAGCCATAAGGTTGTTTTATGCCCGCAAGAGCTGCGCGAGCTTGGAGTTGAAGCGGCAGCTCGCAATGCGCGCTACAGTGTCTTTAAAAAACATGTCCAGTTAGGTGAGGTGCTTTTATTAGGGCAGCACGCGGATGACCAAACTGAAACACTATTTCTTCGGCTGCTGCGCGGTGCTGGAGTAGCAGGTCTGCGGGCAATGCCTCAGGAACGGTTGCTCGGGCTGGGTCGTTTAGTTAGGCCAATGTTGCATGTTCGTCAAATAGATCTTTATGATTACGCAAAACACCATCACCTTTCTTGGTGTGAAGACCCAAGCAACCAAAATACTCACTTTGATCGCAATTATTTACGGAACCAAGTAATGCCAAGGCTGCGCCACCGGTGGCCAGCATTAGATCAGCGTGCAGCCACAGTAACAGCTTTAATGAGCGATACGCAGGCTTTATTAGATGAAGTAGGTGCTGCTGATTTTATACTGATGCGCAAAGAGACTAACATAGGTGAGTGCTTACCCTGTGCTGATGTCACAGCCCTTAGCCGACCAAGGCGGCATAACTTATTGCGCTATTGGTTGGCTCAGAATCAAGTGCCGATGCCCGACTATGCATTACTGCGTGGTATTGATAAAGACTTTCTCCGCAGCGCTCCAGACGCTCAGCCCTACCTAAAACTTGGTGATAACTGGTGCTTGCGTCGTAATCAAGGCCATTTATTGCTGATGCAACAAACTGAACAGCCGAGTGGCACAGTGACCAGTGGCGCGTTTACTATGGAGCTCCAAACCATATTGCAGGGATCAGTGGCCTTACCCGAGGGGGTTCTTTGCCTTAACCACGGTGCTAAGGTTGGTTTGGCTCTAGTTGTAGGTGATGTTATAGAGTGGCGTTTTAGAACTGGTGGTGAGCGTTGCAAGCCTATGGGGAGGATGCACAGCCAGAGCCTCAAAAAACTATTACAAGAAGCTAAGGTGCCAGCATGGGAGCGAGATTATATACCTTTGTTTTATGTTAACGGAAGGCTCGCCATGGTGGCACATTTATGGATAAATTCGGGTTTTGAAACAGACTTAGGCACACCGGCTTGGTGCTGGCAAAGGGCGACTTAAAATGCAGCTTTTGATTGTTCCGATTGTGCTCTTCTGGTATCCTACACTCCCATCTAAGTCGAAAAATAAATCCTGAAATCAGGGCCTATTTTCCGCGTCAAAAAATTTATAAACGTTAGAGAACCTATCCACTTATTAAGTAGTGGGCATGTATTCGCCATGGTTGCGGTGTTTTTGTGTGGTTGCTCTAACGTGTTTTAGTTTACATCGGCGCATAGTGCGTCACATAAGACATAGGGCATTTCATGACTCGTTTCATCTTCGTTACTGGCGGTGTTGTATCTTCTTTGGGGAAAGGTATTGCGTCGGCATCTTTGGCTGCTATCCTCGAGGCTAGGGGCCTCAACGTAACCATGTTGAAATTAGATCCATATATTAATGTGGACCCTGGCACCATGAGCCCGTTTCAACACGGTGAGGTGTTTGTCACAGAAGATGGCGCTGAAACAGACTTAGATTTAGGTCATTATGAGCGGTTTATTGATACTAAGATGTCTAAAAGGAATAACTTTACTGCAGGGCGCGTTTATGAGCATGTGTTGCGCAAAGAGCGACGTGGCGACTATTTAGGTGGCACAGTTCAAATTATCCCACACATCACTGATGAAATTAAGCGCCGAGTATATGAAGGCTCTAAAGGTGCTGAAATTGCATTAGTTGAAATTGGTGGAACTGTTGGTGATATAGAATCCCAGCCCTTTTTAGAAGCAATCCGGCAAATGAAATTTGAGCTGGGTTCTAATCGTGCACTCTTTATGCACCTTACATTAGTGCCTTATATTGCTACCGCTGGTGAAACTAAAACTAAGCCTACTCAGCACTCGGTAAAAGAATTACGTTCTATTGGAATTCAGCCAGATATTTTAGTGTGTAGGTCTGAAGTAGCCATTGAAGCCCCAGAGCGAAGCAAAATAGCTCTATTCACTAACGTTGAACAGCGTGCAGTTATTTCATTACCTGATGCAGAGAGCATTTACACCATCCCCAGTTTATTAAAGTCACAAGGCTTAGACTCTATCGTTACTGAACGTTTTGGTTTGCACTGCAACGAAGCAGATCTAACTGAATGGGATGCAGTAGCACAAGCCAAACTAAATCCTCAGCGTGAAGTCACTATTGCTATGGTTGGCAAGTACATGGAGTTATTAGACGCCTACAAATCTTTAATTGAAGCCATTAGCCATGCAGGTATTAAATCTCATACCAAGGTTAATACTCGCTATATTGATTCTGAAGACATTGAAACCCAAGGGGTTGCATTGTTAGAGGGTGTTGATGCGATATTGGTGCCTGGCGGGTTTGGAGAAAGAGGAACAGAAGGTAAAATAAAGACCGTACAGTACGCCCGTGAGAACAAAATACCCTATTTAGGTATTTGTCTTGGTATGCAGGTCGCGGTGATTGAATTCGCTCGTAATGTGGCTGGTTGGATGGACGCTAATAGTAGTGAGTTTGACGCAAGTTCAGAGCATTGTGTGGTCGGTTTGATTACTGAATGGAAAGACAAATCTGGTCAAGTTGAACAGCGTTCAGAATCCTCAGACTTAGGCGGCACAATGCGCTTAGGTGCCCAGCAATGCCGTTTGCAAGTGGGTTCTTTGGCTCACCAATCCTATAAACAAGAAGTGATCACTGAGCGTCATCGTCATCGTTATGAGGTGAACAATACCTTTATTGAGCAGCTGGAAACAGCAGGGCTAAAAGTTTCCGGTCGCTCGATGGATGGCAGTTTAGTTGAAATGGTAGAAATAGAGGATCATCCTTGGTTTGTAGCCTGTCAATTTCACCCAGAATTTACATCAACTCCTCGCAGTGGGCATGGTTTGTTTGAGGGGTTTGTTGGTGCGGCGATTATCCAGGCTGAAAAGTAAACCATTGCCTAAGCAAGTGTTTAATCTAATTTATTAACAGGAGAATATTTTGGACCAATTTATTGCCGACATTCAGGCGAGGGAAGTGTTGGACTCTCGGGGCAACCCTACTATTGAAGCAGATGTTTTGTTAGCGGGGGGTGCTTTTGGTACTGCCTGTGCACCTTCTGGTGCATCCACCGGTTCCAGAGAGGCTTTAGAGCTCCGGGATGGTGATCAATCTCGTTATTTAGGCAAAGGTGTCAGGAATGCTATTGCGGGTATTCATGGTTCTATTTTGGAGCGTTTAAAAGGCATGGACGCAACCGATCAGCAGGCCCTAGATTTGGCCATGATCGAATTGGATGGCACAGAAAACAAAGAAGTGCTGGGCGCCAATGCTATTCTTGCAGTGTCCTTGGCGGCGGCTAAAGCGGCAGCGGTGTACAAAGGTATTCCTCTATATGCACATATTGCTGAACTCAACGGCACTGCAGGTCAATACAGCATGCCTGTGCCGATGATGAACATCATCAATGGTGGCGAACACGCTGATAATAATGTAGATATTCAAGAGTTTATGGTGCAGCCAGTCAATGCTCCTACTTTTTCAGAAGCGCTGCGCTGTGGTGCTGAAATCTTTCACTCCCTCAAAAAAGTCCTCAGCCAAAGGGGGTTAAGCACGGCTGTGGGTGATGAAGGTGGTTTTGCTCCTAACTTACCTTCAAACGAAGCTGCACTGGATGTTATTGCCGAAGCAGTAGCGTATGCTGGCTATGAACTGGGCAAGGATGTGACCTTAGCTTTGGATTGTGCTGCTTCTGAATTTTATGATAACGGCACCTATAATCTAAGTGGTGAAGGTAAGTCCTTTGATGCAGCTGGTTTTGCTGATTACCTAACTGACCTAACCCATAAACACCCTATCATCTCAATTGAAGATGGAATGGATGAAAGTGATTGGGAAGGTTGGCTAGATCTTACCCAAAAATGTGGTGACCGTATTCAGTTAGTTGGTGACGACTTGTTTGTTACTAATACGAAAATATTGAACCGTGGCATTGAGCAAGGTATTGGCAACTCTATTTTGATCAAGTTTAATCAAATTGGCACTCTTAGCGAAACTTTAGCAGCAATTAAGATGGCTCAGCAAGCTGGTTTCAGCGTAGTTATTTCTCATCGCTCTGGCGAAACAGAAGATACAACTATTGCTGATTTGGCTGTAGCCACTGCCGCAGGCCAAATTAAAACGGGGTCACTGTGTCGCTCAGATCGAGTAGCTAAGTATAATCGCTTACTACGAATAGAGCAGGAACTAGGTGCTGACGCCCCTTATCGTGGACGTCAGGAAATCAAAGGCCAATAATAATTATTGACCTCGTCTAGGGAGCTCACGTTGGCTAATAATAGCTAAGGTTAGCTCCCTTTTTTGTTGATATATTTATGAAATGGTTAGTTGGAATAATTTTAGTCGCCTTAGTTGCCATGCAATACAGCCTTTGGTGGGGGCAGTCTGGTTTGCTTGAGGTTGCGCGCCTGCAGGGAAAGATCGAGAGTCAGGAAACGGTTAATGCGACTTTGTCTGAGCGTAATCGACAGCTCCATGCGGAGGTATTGGACCTCAAGCAGGGGATCGCTGCTATTGAAGAGCGTGCTCGGCACGATCTTGGCATGGTCAAACCAGATGAAACCTTTTACCAACTTGTGGAAGATTAATGAATAGCTCGGAATTACTGCCGCTGCAGTGGCCTGTTGAGTGGGCCCATGCGTCTGGTGTGCCCCAGTCTAAGGCGCATATTAAAGCCCATTGTAGCGATTTCTTAGTCACAGAGGACCTAGGTTATGAGCCCTGTGGTGAAGGAGAGCATGTGTATTTAGACATTACTAAAACGGATACTAATACAGATTTTCTAGCGCGTAATATTGCTAAACTTGCGGGTGTGCCGGCTAGGCAAGTGAACTACTCGGGATTAAAAGACCGCAGAGGTATTACGCGACAGTGGTTTGGGGTGCACTTACCAGGAAAAGCCGAAGCTGTAGACCCAGATTGGCAACAATTACAAAGCCCAGAGGTATACCTACACCAAGTAGTTAGACATCAGAGGAAACTAAAAACGGGTGTGCATCAAGGTAACTTTTTTGCTATACGTTTACGCAATATAAAACCCAGTGAGGCTTTAGAACAAAAGCTGTCCATCATTACTCAGCAAGGAGCGCCTAACTATTTTGGTGATCAACGGTTTGGACGCCAGGGTGGCAATCTTAGCCTTGCTTTGTCGATGGTTCAGGGTAAACGTATAAAAGATCGCTTTAAGCGTGGCATGGCATTATCATCAATTCGCTCCTACCTATTCAACCAACTTTTAAGCCACCGTTTACAAGATGGCTCTTGGCTAACCGCATCTGTGGGTGAACGCTGCATGTTTAGTGACGGCTTTAGCCAATTTGATGCCTGTGCGCCAACTGACTTGGCTGATGTTCAACAGCGCATTGATGCTGGAGATTTAGCACCTACTGGTGTCATGGCTGGGCGTGCTAGTAATCTTTTGACAACCCCAGCAAGTGTGTATGAAGCGCAAACGCTAGCTCCTTGGGAGCCCTGGATACAGGCTTTGATAGAGCTAGACCTGACTGCTCAAAGGCGGAGTTTACGCCTATGGCCAAAAGACTTTAGTTGGCGCTGGTGTGAAGATGAAGTGTTGGAATTAAATTTCCATTTGATGCGTGGCAGCTATGCTACTGCATTAGTGCGAGAAATAGCCCAAGTAGAACAACCCTAATAACGACTGAAAAAAGCACTCAAGATAAGGAATCATACGATGCAACTTCTGATCTCTAATGACGATGGGGTCCATGCTGAAGGTCTATCGCACCTAGTACAGCAACTTACAAAGGATCATCAAGTGACGGTCATTGCCCCTGACCGAGATTTGAGTGGCGCTAGTAATTCGTTAACCCTCTCGCGCCCAGTAAGGGTCATTCCTCAGGAGAATGGTTTTTTTGGCATAGATGGCACCCCTGCAGACTGTGTGCACTTGGGTATTAATGGAGCTCTAGACATTACCCCTGATATGGTAGTTTCTGGTATAAATCATGGGGCTAACCTAGGCGATGACGTGCTTTATTCAGGCACAGTTGCAGCTGCAATGGAAGGTCGCTATCTTGCCCACCATGCAATGGCAGTATCTTTAGTGGGTAAAGTTCACTTTACTACTGCTGCAAAAGTGGCCAGGCAGCTAATGACTGGTATACAGAATCTTGATCTGCCACCGCGCTGCATTATTAATGTCAACGTTCCAGACCTGCCCTATGACCAAATTAAAGGCATCAAAGTGACCCGCTTGGGTAGCCGAGAGATTGGCGCTTCTGCAATTGATGCCAAAGACCCAAGAGGGCATCAATGTTTCTGGATAGGTCCTGTAGGCAAGGTTAAGGATGCCAGTGAAGGCACTGACTTTCATGCCATTGAGCATGGCTATGTGTCAGTCACGCCCTTATCACCAGATATGGCTTGCCATGGGGCTTTTGATACTGTGACTCATTGGCTCAGAGGCACTTTTTAATGCGCTACAGTGTGACAGATCCAAAGCGAACAGTTGCTAACAGGCAAGGCATAGGTATGACCTCTCAGCGAACGCGAGAGCGTTTAGTGGAGATGTTGAGGGGACTGGGTGTGCAGGATGTTAGGGTGTTAGAGGTGATGCGATCAACTCCTCGCCATTTGTTCTTAGACGAGGCTCTAGCCCATAGAGCTTATGAAGATAAGTCTTTACCTATCGGCCATAATCAAACCCTATCACGCCCCTATACGGTTGCCCGTATGAGTGAACTTTTGTTAGCTTCTTGCCCTGCTAAAAAAGTATTAGAAATAGGCACCGGTTCGGGATACCAAACCTGTATCTTGGCCCAGCTGGTGCCAAAAGTTTTAACTATGGAACGCATTGAACCCTTGTTAAATAGAGCTAGACACCGCTTGCAGGCAATGGATATTGATAATGTGGTTTATAAACACGGAGATGGTTACGAAGGATGGCCCGCCCGTGAGCCTTTCGACGGTATTATAGTCACTGCGGCTCCGTCAACAGTGCCTCAAGCACTACAATGGCAGCTGGCTGAAGGGGGATGTATGATCATCCCCGTCGGTGACGATGACCAATGCCTATTAAAAATAACTCGTTCTGGTAACCACTTTAGCAAACAAAAAGTAGAAGCAGCTAATTTTGTGCCCTTAGTTAATGGACTAATATGATGACGGTAAAAACCACACTTATACAATGGCGAACATTCACTACAGGCTTACTTATGGGCGCTGCGGATTTAGTTCCCGGCATATCAGGTGGCACTGTGGCTCTGTTAAGTGGTATTTATGGCCGCTTATTAAGCGCAATTGGTCACTTTGACCTGCATTTATTAAAGCTGGTTATAACCTGGCAGGTAGCTAAGGCTTGGCACTATGTTGATGGCTTATTTTTAGCTAACCTTGGCCTTGGCATGGCAAGTTCGCTATTGCTACTGTCTAAGCTGATTACTTGGCTTTTACTTGTTCAGCCTTTGGTTATGTGGAGTTTATTTTTTGGGTTAATCGTTGTTGCAAGCGTGCTGTTGTTAAAAGAGCTATATGTTCAAAGCCAGCTGCGGATGGGCTGGCTTGTATCAGGATGTTTAGTCAGTGTGGCTTTGGCCACTGTGCCTATGTTACAGCCGATTGATGGCTTTTCTGGCTGGGGTCACTTGTGGTTGATGGGTGCAGGCGCCTTGGCTATTAGTGCGATGATTTTGCCCGGTGTTTCTGGTAGTTTTATATTACTAATGCTGGGCATTTATCCATTTTTGATCGCTCGTCTAGCTGCATTAGATGTTCAGATCATTACTATCTTCGCGCTAGGCTGTATTTTTGGTCTCATTGCCTTTAGTCGGCTCATCAGTTATTTGCTAAAGTCCTACACTGCAGCGGTGATGAGCCTTTTGGCGGGGCTAATGATGGGCTCCGTGGTTAAATTGTGGCCATGGAAATACACAGTCACCTACCGTTTAAATAGTGCAGGATTAGAAGTGCCACTGCAGCAAGAGAACCTTATGCCCTGGGTGTATAGCCAAATCACTGGTACTGATAGTCAACTTGTTTGGTGCTTAACAGTTTGTTGCTTGGCAGGTTTGCTAGTAGCTAAGTTTGGTCGTATCCAACTGCATGACCTGGCGGCTTAAGCATGCGCTCTAACACTGGGTTATTGTGGTTTATAAGGGGATGTATCCTTGGTGCGGTTGGGTCTTTGCTTGCCGGTTGCAGTGCTAGTCAATATGCTCCAGTGCAAGAACTAGGTCTCAGCACTACTGCTGAACTTTCAGCGGGTAATAAATCAAAAACTACTCTGGCACCATACCAAGTGAGGCCTGGCGACACCATGTTTGCAATTGCTTGGCGTTTTGGTTGGGATTATAAAAAGTTAGCAAAAGTGAATGGCATTAGTTCTCCTTACACCATTTATGTAGGGCAAGTAATTTACTTTAATGATACTAATAGTAATTATTTGGTGAGCCAACCTGCTGCAAAAACATCAGTTAAAAAGCCGATTGTGAATGCTAAAAAAACAACATATGAGGCAAAATCTATAGCGAAAAAAACGCCTCCTGTTTCAAAAACCTCAGCAAAAATCTATAAAATAAACCAAGAAATCGCATATTTGGGGCCATCGTCTGTTATGTGGGCTTGGCCATTAAAGGGAAAAGTGCTGAAAAACTTTTCTAATAAAGGTAACGCTTTTAATGGGATCGATTTATCATCAAGCTTGGGTAAATCAGTAAAAGCGGCATCTAGTGGAATAATAGTATATGCTGGTAGTGGTATTCAAGGCTACGGAAAGCTCGTTGTGGTGAAACATAACAATACCTTTCTTAGTGCATATGCCTACAACAGCCGCATTTTGGTGGTTGAAGGCGCCACTGTGAATGCAGGCCAAATTATAGCGGAAGTAGGCAAGGGCCCCCAATTGGATCCAAGACTGCATTTCGAAATTCGTAAAGATGGTAAGCCTGTTAATCCACTGAGGTATTTGCCGGAGCTATAATTTGTTCACAACAAAACTACTGTGCAGTCTTTAATGACGGTAGCTAGTTATTAGGTTGGTCTAATGATGCGAAAATTATCTCTTGAAGAAGCGCATAAGCAACGCAGTGAATCGGAGTATGCGAAATATAAGTCTACTGGCAAGTATGTTAATAAAGACACCGATTTTAAAGACGCAACTAATCTATATTTAGGTGAGATTGGCTTTTGTGCCTTATTGACGGCTGAAGAAGAGCAATATTTTGCTCGCCTAGCGTTAAAGGGTAATGAGCAAGCTCGCCATCGTATGATTGAAAGCAACTTAAGGCTTGTGGTTAAAATTGCACGCCGCTATGTTAACCGTGGGCTCACTCTGTTAGACCTAATCGAAGAAGGTAATTTAGGTTTGATCCACGCCGTGGGTAAGTTTGATCCCGAAAGAGGCTTTCGGTTTTCGACCTACGGCACATGGTGGATTCGCCAGACAATTGAGCGAGCGATCATGAATCAAGCACGTATTATTCGTTTGCCAATCCATGTGGTAAAGGAATTAAATACTTATTTGCGAGCCTCCAGAGAACTTACCCAAACGTTAAATCATGAGCCAATTCCAGAAGAAATAGCCAATTACCTCGGCAAGCCTGTAAAGCAGGTTAGCGCAGTGCTTAACTTAAATGATAGGGTCGGTTCGGTGGATAACACCTTGGGCCCTAACAGCAATACAACACTGCTAGAAAGCATACCAGACACAGTAAACCAAGACCCCGAAAAATTCGTAGTAGACACCAACTTAATGTCTAACATGGAGCAGTGGCTAGATCGACTCAGCGATCTTCAAAAAGATGTTATTTGTCACCGTTTTGGCCTACGAGGTTGCAGTGTTAGTACGCTCGAAAGTTTAGGCAAGCAGATGGGACTCACCCGGGAAAGAGTTCGCCAAATTCAAGTAGGAGCGCTACGATGCCTGCGTCATACGCTCGAAACAGAGGGCCTTAGCAGTTTAGATGTGTTGGATGCCAAACTTTAATCAACTAACTACGCAAAAGCTGGTGCATTTGGTAAATGAGGTCCAGTGCTTGTCGAGGTGTCAGTTCGTCTGCTTTGTTAGCTTCTAAAAGTGATTCAATTGGGTGGGCTAATTGGCTAAATAACTCTGTCTGTATCGGTTTTTCAATTGGATTTTTTGCAATGTTCAGGCTATCGTTTTTTTCTAAATAATGTAGCTTCTGTCTAGCTTCGCTTATTACTTGATGCGGCACACCAGCTAACTTAGCCACTTGCAGGCCATAACTTTGACTTGCAGGCCCAGGTAATACTTTATGCATAAAAATAATATTGTCATCATGTTCTGTGGCATCTAAATGCACGTTTTTTACTTGATTTAGTTGATCTGCTAGTTGTGTCATTTCAAAGTAGTGGGTTGCAAAAAGAGTTAAAGCACCAGTGTCTCTTGCTAGGTTTAGGGCGCAGGACCAGGCTAAAGACAAGCCATCAAAAGTGCTAGTACCCCGGCCGACCTCATCCATTAAAACGAGGCTCTTAGCGCTGGCATTATTGAGAATGTTAGCAGTTTCTGTCATCTCGACCATAAAGGTTGAGCGACCACCAGCAAGATCATCACTACTGCCCATGCGAGTGAAAACTCGATCTACAATGCCAATTTTTGCTTCTAATGCGGGTACGTATGAGCCAATTTGGGCCATGATCACGATCAAAGCTACTTGCCTCATGTAAGTGGACTTACCACCCATATTTGGGCCTGTAATCATCATCATGCTCTTGGTGTCAGACAAGTGGGTGTCGTTCGCCACAAACGGATTTGTAATCAATTGCTCAACAACCAAGTGTCTGCCCTGAGTGATGCTGATGCCAGGTTCGTCTTTTAAGCTTGGTTGGTTCAGATTTAAACATAGGGCTCGTTCAGCAAGACAGCACAGTACATCAAGCTCACAAATGCCATCGGAGGAGCACTGCAGTTGTGGTAGGTGTTTGGCTAACTCTTCTACTAAAGCTTCATATAGGGCCTTCTCGCGGGCTAAACTTCGGCTTTTACTGCTTAAGGCTTTATCTTCAAAGGCCTTAAGCTCTGGGGTGATAAACCGCTCAGCGTTTTTTAGAGTCTGTCTACGGACATATTCAGTAGGCGCTTGGCCAGATTGTAATCTACTTATTTCAATGTAATAACCATGTACACGATTGTAGCCAACTTTTAGGGTGGATAGCCCTGTGCGTTCTCGCTCTTGGATTTCTAAATCAAGCAAGAATTGACCTGCATTTTGGCTCAGGCCCCGGAGTTCATCTAATTCTGTATCATAACCCTCCGCTATCACCCCACCATCTCGGATAACGACGGGTGGATTGTCGACAATAGCGGCCATTAGCAAGTTAACAATCGATGCAAATTCGCTAATTTTTTTAGCTAAGGATCTGGCTTTGATAGCCTCCAAAGACTGTAACAAGGTTTGTATGTTGGGCAGCGCAGTGAGGCTGACACAAAGACGAGATAAATCCCGAGGGCGTGCAGACCTTAGGGCGATGCGAGACAAGATGCGCTCCATGTCCCCAATCGGTTTGAGGCTTTGCTGCAGATCTTCTGGGTTTTCACTAGCAATGGCATGGCTAATAAAATCTTGTCGCTGTTCAAGAATATTAATGTCTCTTAAAGGGTTATTAAGCCAGCGACGTAAAAGTCTACGTCCCATCGGTGTGGCTGTGGTATCCAATACTGCGGCAAGAGTATGTTGTTCACCCCCGTTAATGTTGTGATCTATTTCTAAATTCTTTCGGCTCGGGCCATCAAGAATAAGAGTATTTTGAGGCAGCTCTACTTGTAAGTTGCGTAAATGAGGCAGGTCTCCTTTTTGGGATTCCTTAGCATAATTCAACAAACACCCCGCAGCACAGATAGCCGCCTTCATTCCATCGCAACCAAAGCCGCTTAAATCACGGGTGTTAAACTGGTGACAAAGTAATCGTTGAGCTGTGTCAAAGATAAAGTTCCAACTGGGCTGTGAGCGCCGGCAGGCCCATTCCTGTATGTGATCAATTACATGGCTGGTCTCCTCAAACAACAGCTCTGCCGGTCTCAAGCGTTGTAATTGGGTCTGTAATTGGTCTACTGTGTTGGCTTCTACTAAAGTAAAGCGCCCACTACTCATGTCTAAGCTGGCAATGCCAAAGGTGTCATCTAAGTGGCAAACGGCAGTGAGTAAGTGATCCCGGTCAGCATTCATTAAGGCTTCGTCTGTCAGGGTTCCGGGGGTAACTACACGAACCACTTTTCTATCTACAGGGCCCTTACTGGTAGCGGGGTCGCCAATTTGCTCCGCGACCGCTACGGAGCGACCAGCATTGACGATTTTAGCAATATAGCCTTCAGCCGCATGGTATGGAATACCACACATAGGTATTGGTTGCCCCGCAGACTGCCCCCTAGACGTCAAGGATATGTCGAGTAACTGTGAAGCATCTTTCGCATCGTCATAAAACATTTCGTAAAAGTCGCCCATGCGATAAAAAACCAGATCGTTCGGGTGATCACTTTTAATACCCAAATACTGTTGCATCATGGGGGTATGGTTGCTAATTGTACTAGTGACTACCATGAAGATGATCTCGCGGGTAAGATGACGAAAGCTAGAAGACCCATGTTACTAGAAGCACCCCAATTCGAGCAATTTAAACTTGCTCTCAAGTGCAATCTGGGTTCATAGTGACTTCCATATTGGCGCCAGCCAATACTACTGTTGTAATAATGGTGTTTAGCTCATGCAAAGTAAATTAGTTTTAGACCCGACCCAAAGTGAAGATCTGGCTATTGAAGTCGCCCGCGTATTTGTGGCAAAGGGCCTTACCCTAGCCACAGCAGAGTCGTGCACCGGGGGTGCGATTGGTGCCGCACTGACTGCGCTTCCTGGAAGCTCAGCATGGTTTAACGGGGGTATTATTAGCTACAGTAATGATGCCAAAATCAATCTACTTGGCGTTGACGTGGAGGCAATTAAAGCACATGGGGCGGTCAGTAAGGAAGTGGTTGAAGCTATGGCAATAGGTGGTTGTCAGGCAATGGCTGCAAGTGTGTGTGTAGCAGTGAGCGGCATTGCTGGGCCTGATGGAGGTACTACAGAAAAACCTGTGGGAAGTGTTTGGATTGCATGGTCTCAAGGCGGGTTGGTGGTGACTAGCCAACTGCACCACTTTCAAGGTAGTCGAAAAAATATCCAAAGTGATGCGGTGTGTATGGCTTTAAAGGGGTTAATTAGTCAGTAGTAATGCCTATTTAACTATTAAGCCTTGCACTTTTTTGTAGGTGTGTTTTAATACTGTACATACAAACAGTAACTGTATGTAATTACAGTGTTGAAAAAGATTAAAGCTTAGGCTTAAGGCCCAAAAAAAAGGTGAACCTCATGGATGCAAACAAACAAAAAGCCCTCGATGCGGCGCTAAGTCAAATCGAACGTCAATTTGGTAAGGGTGCAGTAATGCGCATGGGCGACCAACCTAGAGAAGCTATCCCATCAGTTTCTACTGGTTCACTCGGCTTAGATATTGCGTTAGGCATAGGGGGTTTACCATTTGGACGGATTTGTGAAATCTATGGTCCAGAATCTTCCGGTAAAACGACGCTGACCCTACAAGTGATAGCTGAAGCTCAAAAAATTGGAAAAACCTGTGCTTTTGTTGATGCTGAGCATGCTTTAGACCCAAGCTATGCAGAAAAGCTGGGTGTTAATGTTGACGACTTATTAGTGAGTCAGCCAGACACAGGTGAACAGGCGCTTGAAATTACTGACATGCTTGTACGTTCAAATGCTGTCGATGTGATTATTATCGACTCTGTAGCTGCGTTGACACCTAAGGCAGAAATTGAAGGCGAAATGGGTGACCATCACGTAGGATTGCAGGCTCGTTTATTGTCTCAGGCCATGCGTAAAATTACTGGAAATATTAAAAATGCCAATTGTTTGGTAATATTTATCAACCAAATTCGGATGAAAATTGGCGTAATGTTTGGTAGTCCAGAAACTACAACTGGCGGTAATGCATTAAAATTCTACTCTTCGGTTCGCTTGGATATTCGTCGCATAGGTGCGGTAAAAAGTGGCGACGAGATTGTCGGCAATGAAACGCGAGTTAAGGTTGTTAAGAACAAAGTAGCATCACCCTTTAAGCAAGCAGAGTTTCAAATCATATACGGTAAAGGCATTTACCGCATGGGTGAGATTATTGATCTGGGCGTTAAGCAAAACTTGGTGGATAAAGCCGGTGCTTGGTACGCTTATAAAGGTGACAAGATTGGTCAAGGTAAAGCCAATGCTGCGCAATACTTGTTAGATCACCCAGAGATTGGGGAAGAGATTGAACTGCAAATTAGGGAAGCTCTTTTGAGTATCCCTAAAGCTAAAGAAGCAGCTGGAGATGTAGTTACACCACTGACCTTTTAAATTGTTAGTTTAAGTTTTGTTGGTTATGCAGAATCAGAGTGTGGCTATAGAGCAAAAAAAACAAACCTCAGCCTTACGTTATAAAGCGATAGGTTTGTTGGCGCGTCGTGAGCAATCTCGCAATGAGTTACAGCGAAAGCTTCATATTAAGGCAGTAGAAAATGGTTGGACAGTTGACTTGGAAAGTTTGCTTGACGATCTTCAGCGCTTAGGTTTGCAATCGGACTTGCGCTTCTCGGAAGTGCTAGTTCGATCAAAGGCAAATGTGGGTTATGGTCCATCACGGCTCTATCAATGGGGTGTGCAATATGGATTAGACCGTGATTTGGTGTTTAGGCAAATGCAGGAACAGCAGTTTGACTGGTTTGAAAAGGCATTACAGCAAAAGCGTAAGCACTGCGGTTGGGCATTAGCCAGCAGTCTTCAAGAAAGATCCAAGCAAGCAAAATATTTATACCAACGTGGTTTTGCCCAAGAACATATTTACTATGCCTTGGATACGCACCCAGACAAGCAACCGTGAGTCTGCTCATTTAAATAAAAATGTTCGATAAATAGGCAATTTAGAGTGTAAATCGCCTGCAATGGTCGAAAGACATTAGTGGTTCAGTATATACTTGCCCTTTTGTCTTAACAGCGAGACTGACCATGAAAATAGCGGCTATCCGTCAGGCGTTCCTTACTTATTATCAAAACTTGGGGCACCAAGTCGTACCTAGTAGTTCTTTAGTGCCTGGTAATGATGCGACCTTGTTATTCACTAATGCGGGAATGGTTCAGTTTAAAGATGTTTTTCTAGGCGACGACGAGCGATCCTATAAACGTGCTGTTTCTTCCCAGCGCTGTGTGCGCGCTGGTGGCAAGCACAATGATCTTGAAAACGTGGGCTACACAGCCCGCCACCATACTTTTTTTGAAATGTTAGGAAACTTCAGCTTTGGTGATTATTTTAAGCAAGACGCAATTAAGTTCGCATGGAATTTTTTAACGGTAGAGCTAGGTCTTCCTGAAGATAAGCTTTGGGTTACAGTGCACCACAGTGACGCCGAAGCCGAAAAAATCTGGTTTGAAGAAATTGGTATCAATCAGCAGCGCTTTTCCCGTTTAGACGAAGATAACTTTTGGTCTATGGGTGACACTGGCCCTTGTGGCCCCTGTTCTGAAATATTTTATGATCATGGTGAAGATATTTGGGGCGGCCCTCCAGGCACTCCAGAAGAAGATGGTGACCGCTATATCGAAATTTGGAACATGGTGTTCATGCAGTTTAACCGTGATTCCAGTGGCACAATGACACCCTTGCCAAAGCAATCAATCGATACGGGTATGGGTTTAGAACGCATTGCAGCAATTCTACAAAATGTCCACTCAAACTACGAAATTGACCTTTTTCAGCACTTATTAAAGGCTGCCGCGGAAGTTATTGGCACTGACGATATAGAAAGCAAATCATTACGTGTTATTGCGGACCACATTCGCTCGGTCTCTTTTCTGATTTTAGACGGAGTGACGCCGTCTAATGAAGGTCGTGGCTATGTACTTCGTCGTATTATGCGGCGTGCAATTCGCCATGGTAATAAGTTGGGCGCCAAGGGCAGTTTTTTAAACCAACTAGTAAAACCTTTGGTCACAGAAATGGGTGAAGCCTACCCGGACTTGATAGCAGCACAGGCTAATATTGAAAAAGTGATTACCAAAGAAGAGAAACAATTTGTTAAAACCCTAGATCAGGGGATGCGTATTCTTGATCAAGATCTAGCCAAGCTCAGTGGGGATATTATTCCAGGGGATACAATTTTTAAGCTTTACGATACCTATGGCTTTCCAGTTGATCTTACTGCTGATATTGCTCGTGAGCAGAATATGCAGATGGATATTGACGGCTTTGAAATTGCTATGGAAGAGCAACGTGCCCGTGCTCGCTCAGCCAGCAGTTTTGCGGTGGACTACACTCAAAAGTTAGAGTTAGCAGGCCAGACCCATTTCCAAGGCTATGAAAAATTAACCCACACTGGCAAGGTGATGGCCCTGATTGTTGAAGGTGAGCTCTGTGAAAGTGTAACCCAGTCTGGTGCCATCCAGATCGTTTTGGATACCACCTCTTTTTATGCTGAGGCTGGTGGTCAAACAGGAGATCATGGCGTTATTGAGTGGCTGGGTGGGTGTATTCAAGTTACAGACACGCAAAAACAAGGCCAGCACTTTATTCACCATGGCCAGCTTATCAGTGGTCAGGTCAGTTTAGGGGATACAGTAGAAACTTTAGTAGATGGCAGTTTGCGCGCTAATTCTGCAAAAAACCATTCTGCAACCCACCTTCTTCACGAGGCGATGCGCCAAGTATTAGGCGATCACGTTACGCAAAAGGGATCTTTAGTTGACCCAGATAGGCTTCGGTTTGACTTTTCTCACCCTGAACCCGTTACAACGGCGCAGCTGGCTGATATTGAAACCATAGTCAATCAAGAAATTCGTGATAATACAGCTGTCGTCTCAGAAACTATGGCCATTGATGACGCTAAGGCAGCGGGAGCCATGGCTTTATTTGGTGAAAAATATGGTGACCAGGTGCGTGTCATTACCATGGGCACCACCCATAACGAAGCCGGCATAGCGGGGCAGGATGAGCAAATATTTTCTCTCGAGCTTTGTGGTGGTACCCATGTTGACCGTACAGGCGATATCGGCGCTTTTGTGGTTACTTCAGAAGCTGGCGTGGCTGCAGGAGTAAGGCGAGTGGAAGCTCTAACTGGAGCAGCAGCGAGTGGGTGGTTAGCAAATACGGGCCACACACTTTTAGCAGTTTCTGGCCTCGTTAAAGCAAGTAGGGAGCAGGTTACTGACAAAGTGCAGGCCTTAATTGAAAAAAATCGCCTGCTAGAGCGTGAACTTGACCAGCTAAAAGCTAAAATGGCAGCATCACAAGGTGCTAATCTCATCTCACAAGCGCAAGACATTAATGGCGTTAAAGTACTCATTAGTCAGCTTGAGGGGGTTGAACCTAAGTCGTTACGTGACGCCATAGGCCAATTAAGCAGCGCGTTAGGTTCTGGCGTGGTGATGCTAGCAGTTACACAAGGTGACAAAGCCAGTATTGTAGCCAGCGTAACACCAGACCTTACAAGTAAAGTAAAAGCTGGTGATCTCATTCGTCATACAGCGTCTAATATGTCTGGCAAAGGTGGCGGTCGCCCTGATATGGCACAAGGTGGTGGTCAAGCAGATCAACTCCCGTTGGCTTTAGAAAGTGCTCAGGCTTGGTTGCAAGGCGTTCTAGCCTAGCTTAAGGTTGGTACGCTTAAATACAAGGTAAAGCAGCAAACGATTTAGAATGCGATTAAGGAATGAAGATGGCGTTGTATGTACAAAAATTTGGTGGAACTTCTGTCGGTTCAGTAGAGCGTATCCAGCAAGTAGCAGATAAAGTGAAAGGCTTTCGAGATAAAGGTCATGATATTGTGGTCGTTGTATCTGCGATGAGCGGAGAGACTAATCGTTTGATCCAGATGGCCAATGAGTTACAAGATAGACCACTACCTCGTGAAATGGATGTTCTTGTCTCTACTGGCGAACAAGTCACTATTGCCCTGCTGTGTATGGCGTTAGCAGCAAAGGACTGTCCCGCGCGATCGTATACCGGCACTCAGGTAAAAATTCAAACAGATTCCTCGCACACTAAAGCCCGTATTCAAAACATTGATGTAGAGAATATGCGTAACGACCTGAATGAGGGTCGTGTGGTTGTGGTCGCAGGGTTCCAAGGCGTTGATGACCAGGGCAACATTACAACGCTAGGGCGAGGTGGTTCAGACACTACTGGCGTAGCCCTTGCAGCTGCTTTAAAGGCTGATGAGTGTCAAATATATACAGATGTCGATGGTGTTTATACTACAGACCCAAGGGTGGTAGATAACGCCAGGCGTCTCACAGAAATTACCTTTGAAGAAATGCTGGAAATGGCTAGTTTGGGTTCAAAGGTTTTACAAATACGAGCCGTAGAATTTGCTGGCAAATACAATGTTCCGCTTCGCGTGCTGCATAGTTTCCAAGAAGGCCCAGGAACACTGATTACAACTGAGAGTGAAAATACCATGGAACAACCTGTTATTTCTGGCATCGCCTTTAACCGTGATGAGGCTAAGCTTACTGTTACTGGAGTGCCTGACGTCCCTGGAGTGGCGTCTAAAATTTTGGGCCCTATAAGCGATGCCAATGTAGAAGTGGACATGATCTTGCAAAACGTGAGCGCTGAAGGGCTGACAGATTTCACCTTCACTGTTCATCGGAACGATTATGACTTAGCACTAACTACACTAAAAGGCATCGCCCAAAGCCTTAATGCAACAGGTGCCATTGGTAGTGAGAAAATTGCCAAGGTCTCAATTGTGGGGGTAGGTATGCGCTCTCATGCAGGTGTAGCCAGCCGTATGTTTGAAAGTTTAGCTAGAGAAAATATTAATATCCAAATGATATCTACGTCAGAAATTAAGGTGTCTGTGGTTATTGATGAAAAATATTTAGAATTAGCTGTGCGGGCCTTACATTCAACTTTTGAAATGGATAAGCCGCAAAGTCTTGAAGAATAATATGTTTACATCTATCATCACAGGGTAAGTGGAACACTAGTGTTGACGAGGGTTTTATTTACATCGCTAGAAAGCAAGTTGTGTAGGAATAATAAAGGTGCTCGGAAATCAGCTGTGGTTGGTTTATCGGCCCAAAAAATGGAGCTTTGATATGCTGATTTTAACTCGACGTGTTGGTGAAACACTGATGGTTGGTGATGAAGTTACGGTCACCGTGCTAGGTGTAAAAGGTAATCAAGTGCGTATTGGTGTAAACGCCCCACGGGATGTTGCAGTTCATCGGGAAGAGATCTACCAACGCATTCAAGATGAAAAAACCTCACCTGAGCAACCCACTGAAGACGAGTAGTGTTGTTACCAATCAAGCAAGACATTAGATGGTTGCGCTCTGGCAACACACCAAATTTGAATGTCTAAGGGGCCGCCCCAAGCGGTGATCAATTTTTTGCTTAACGCTTGGACCGTGGCCCCGGTTGTCATAACGTCATCAATAATAGCGATACTATTGATCCTCTGGTCCACCTCTGCCGGGGCTATATTAAAAACCCCTTCCATTTGCGCTATCCGTTGTTGACGACTCTGCCCTTGTTGGGGTGAGTGATACACTGCACGGTGGCATAATCGTGTATTGATCTTTAAATCCAATGAATGGCTAATTCCCATTGCAATAACCTGTGCTTGGTTGAACCCCCTTTGTCTCAACCTTTGTTTATGCAGTGGCACTGGGATGACGAGCTGAGGCATGATAATTTGGCCTTGTGTTATTTTTGTAAACAGAGTTTGGCTAAGGCATGATGTTAATAAACGACCAGCAGCAAGGTTATGTTGATGTTTGAATTGGTTAACTAAACCGCTAATAGGTACCAGGTAATTAAACGCACACAACGTTTTAGTATAAGGAGGCGGTTGTTGCAAGCAGGTGGTACACATTTGATCTCCATCTAGACCCATGATCCCCACATGTTCAGCGCATAGACGGCAACCTTGCTTGCTCCATGGTAGATCAATTAGGCATTGGGCACATAGGTTGTCTTGTTGGTGGGGGTGTGACCCACAAAGCATGCAGGGTGGTTGAAAAGCGAGTTTTAATTGGTTAATTATTGACCACATGTAAACCTCTGCGGGTTAATTGGTTGACTAAAATTACCTAGCTTTTAATATGCTTGCTGACCTACTAAGCTGGAAATGCCATGACATCAACTGCTACTGCAACCTTTTCTATGAACACAGACCCTAAGTTTAGTCCAATGCTTGACAATAGTCAGAGGCATAATTGGGGTGTTAATGAAATTACTCAGCTATTCGCCTTGCCGCTAAATGATCTTCTGTTTAAGGCGCAAACGATCCATCGTGCCTATTTTGATCCCAATGAGGTGCAGGTAAGTACATTGCTTTCTATAAAAACAGGCGCCTGCCCTGAAGACTGCAAGTACTGCCCGCAAAGTGTTCACAACGATACGGGTTTAGAAGTTGAACGATTAATGAAGGTAAAAGAAGTAATTGAAGAGGCTGTTGCGGCTAAAGCGATAGGTGCCACTCGTTTCTGTATGGGCGCTGCGTGGAAAAATCCTCGGGCTAAAGATATGCCTTACGTATTGGAGATGGTGAAAGAAGTAAAAGCTATGGGTCTTGAGACCTGCATGACTTTAGGTATGCTAGCTCCAGATCAAGCACAAAAACTGGCAGATGCAGGGTTAGATTACTACAACCATAACCTTGATACGTCACCAGAGTTTTATGGTTCCATAATCACAACTAGAACCTACCAAGATCGCCTAAATACCTTAAGCAATGTGCGTGATGTGGGTATGAAAGTCTGTGCTGGTGGTATTGTTGGTATGGGTGAGAATTTGCGAGACCGTGTGGGCCTGCTGCAGCAGCTGGTTAATATGCCACAACACCCAGAAAGTGTCCCTATTAATATGCTGGTAAAAGTTGAGGGCACTCCCCTTGACCAAGTTGAAGACCTTGAGCCGTTTGACTTTATCCGCACCATAGCCGTAGCTCGCATATTAATGCCGCAATCTCATGTGCGATTGTCTGCGGGTCGGGAACAAATGAATGAGCAAATGCAGGCCATGTGTTTCTTTGCTGGGGCCAATTCAATTTTTTATGGAGAGCGCCTGCTCACTACAGACAACCCAGCTGCAGAACAAGACAGAGCATTGTTTGTCAAGTTGGGCATTCGCCCAGAAAAACGTCAAGACGTGTCTGACGAAGCCCACCGAGGTGCCATTGAACAGGCTATTGAAAATGCCAAGCCGGAGCAAATGTTTGTTGATGCTAGTCTCTAATGCACAATTTAGAACACACTTTAGGTGCTGATCTTAATCAGCGAAGGCTTGATCACCTTTACCGCAACCGACTTTCACATAGGGGGCCACAAACCCCAGAACTGAATATAAATGGTCAAGCGCTGTTAGCGTTTTGTAGTAATGATTACTTAGGTTTAGCCAATCATCCCCAACTTATTAGTGACGCTCAAAAAGCGTGTGCAGATTATGGCGTTGGTGCTGGAGCATCCCACCTTGTGGTGGGGCATACAGATCTTCATCATCAGCTAGAAGAAGTGTTAGCCGAAGTCACCCAACGGCCCAGAGCGTTGTTATTTTCTAGTGGGTATATGGCTAATATGGGGGTGATGAATAGCCTTTTAGATCGTCAAGATGCAGTCTATCAAGATCGTCTGAATCATGCGTCACTGCTGGACGGTGGGCTGCTTAGCTCCGCCAAATTTCAGCGGTATCGACACAATGATATGCATGATTTAGCGCGTCAGTTAACTAATACCGAAGCCAGACGGCATTTGGTTGCCACCGATGCCGTATTTAGTATGGACGGTGACAGTGCATTGTTGAAACCCCTGAGCCAACTCTGTAATAAACAGCAAGCATGGTTGATGATTGATGATGCCCATGGTTTTGGAGTGCTTGGGCCTAATGGCGGTGGCAGTGCACTCGCACAAGACTTGACTACGGCCGAATGCCCGATTTATATGGCCACACTTGGCAAGGCTTTAGGCAGCTATGGCGCTTTTGTAGCCGGTAGTGATGCTTTGGTCGAAAGCCTAATCCAGTTCTCCCGCAATTATATTTATACCACTGCCCTGCCGCCAGCCATTGCTGCTGCAAGCCTCGCTGCTGTGCAACTGTTAAAGGATGAGGCTTGGCGGCAACAACACCTCAATCACCTTATTAGTTTATTTAAGCAGCAGGCTAAAAGCTTAGGTTTACCCTTAATGCCAAGTGATACTGCAATCCAGCCACTTATGGTGGGTTCGTCAGAGGGAGCGCTTCAGTTGAGTGAACTGCTCAAAGAAAAGGGGCTTTTGGTCACGGCTATACGCCCTCCAACGGTGCCAAAAGGCACTGCCCGGTTAAGGATTACATTGTCTGCCGCGCACACTGAAAGTCATCTCCATCAGTTACTGCAGGCACTGGCTCAGTTGCAACAACAAGGCTTATTAGCCTCGGCAGAGGGTTAAGTGCTTTTTCCAGAAGGGGCTGTTGTCCAAGTGCAACCAGATACGCACAAGCCCGCTTTGGTATTACTGCATGGCTGGGGCTATGATAATAATTGTTGGCCTGAATACTTGCTGGAGCAGTTGAAATCTTGTTACAACCTCATTCTGTTAGATTTACCAGGGCATGGGCAAGATACCTATGTTGCAGATCAACGTAATACGTTAGAACAACTAGACCAGTGGATAGTCTCCACCAAACGGGTTCTTCCCTTCCAGTATACTTTAATGGCTTGGTCCTTGGGTGCTCAGATAGCCATTCGTATGGCTCATAATGACCGTCGTATAAAGCGCTTAATACTGATGGCTGTGAACCCTAAGTTCATTACTGGTGATGGCTGGCCAGCAGCAATGGAGCCCGAAATGCTGCTTCAGTTTATGCACGGTTATCAGGCACTGGCTACTAAAACGTTGCGCCGTTTTGCCAGTTTGCAGGCACAAGGTTCAGTAAATCCAAAGGTGTTGGCAGCACGAATAATCCAACTCATGCCAGTGCAAACTCAAAAAGCCTTTGGCCTTAGCTTATTGCAAGTATTAGACGAGCGCACACACCTTTGCCAACTTTGGCAGCCCTGTTACCTTGAGCTGGCTAAAAATGATGAGTTGGTCCCCTGTAAATGGGTTGATGAGTTACAACTGCCCAACAATGTGCAGGTTAATTATGTTGAAGGTGGCCACGGTTACTTACTAGAACAACAGAGCATTAGTAGAAAAATGGCCAAATTTATGTATTCTGGGGTGGCTAGGTGAACCCGAATTCAAACTTTTTACCTAGTGTGCAACAAGTGGCGCAAGCCTTTAACCAAGCGGCAAAAACCTATGACCAAGTTGCAGGCTTGCAACGCATTGCTGCAGACCGGCTACTGAATAAGGGGGTCGATCTTCATCGAGGTAGGGTGCTCGATATTGGCAGTGGCACAGGTTATGTGAGTGCTCAGTTAGCAGGAATTAATTTGGTTACTGCAGTAACGGGATTAGATATCGCCGAAGGCATGCTAGCCTATGCCCGATCGCGTCACCACAGCAGTAAGTTAAGCTGGCAACTCGGTGATGCACAAAAAATACCACATGTTTTGTTAAATAGTGCCCAGCATTATAATTTAGTAATCTCGTCTTTAGCCATCCAGTGGTGTAAAAACCTTGATGCCGTTTTTGCTGGTGTAGCCCATTGCCTTGCAGAAGATGGTGCTTTTCATTGTGCTACCCTGGGCCCAAAAACCTTGCATCAACTTAAATGGGCTTGGGCCCAAGTAGATGATTACCAACACGTTAATGAATTCGTTGCGCTAGACACTCTGAGAGATACACTTGAAAACCATTTTGTAGAAGTAGACATTGTATGTGAAACTATTGAGCTCAAATATCAGTCAGTGCAGCAGCTTACGCAGGATTTGAAGCAGTTAGGTGCCAGTAATCACAACGCTCAGGCAGCGCAAGGACTAATGGGAGTAGGGCGTTTACGCAAAATGGTGCAGGCCTACGAATCCTTGCGTGATGACGAGGGTCAATTGCCAGTCAGCTATGAGGTTTACTATATAAAGGCTAAAACTAGGGCAGCGATATGACGCAGATCAAAAAACGGTACTTTATAGCAGGCACAGACACTGATGCTGGAAAAACCATGGTGGCTTGTGCTTTGTTAGCTAAAGCCAAAAATCAGGGCTTGAGTACTGCAGCTGTTAAGCCTGTGGCAGCTGGATGTATTGAGACCAAAGAGGGTTTAAGAAATGACGATGCGGAGCAATTGTTAGCTCAGTGCACCATGCCCTTGTACTATGAACAAGTTAATCCAGTAGCCTTTTTAGCCCCTATTGCGCCTCATATTGCTGCTCAGAAACAGGGCCAGAGAATGCAGGTGGATCGCCTGACTGGGTTTACTAGTGGTGTGCTAATGCAAGGTGCAAACCTTACGCTTGTGGAGGGTGCTGGTGGTTGGCGGGTGCCAGTGAACGAGCGAGAAACTTTGGCAGACCTTGCGGTAGCCTTAGCGATACCCGTTGTATTAGTCGTAGGTATGCGTTTGGGTTGTATTAACCATACGCTGTTAACTGTAGAAGCAATTTCTAGAGATGGGTTAAAACTTGCAGGTTGGGTGGCCAACTGTATTGATCCTCAAATGGCCGAATTAGATGCTAATATAATGACGCTGCAACATCGGATTCAGGCACCCATGTTAGGTGTGGTGCCAAACCTAGCCAGTATCAAAAAAGCGTCAGCAAGGATGGCAGCTTGCCAAAGCTATTTAGACCTTGAAATGCTGCTTAACTAACGTGTTGATGCACCACACGATAGCCTTTTGATTACCGTCTTTAATTCTCTGATTTGATGACTGTAAAGTCTTAGAATTGACCTAAGGGCATTAAACAAGGTATTTTTCAAACAAGTGTTTGAAAATAAATACGTTCACGCTAAAAATCAATGGAGTCATCATGCCTAATTATCAAGCGCCACGTCGCGATATTCAATTTGTAATGCACGAAGTATTAGCCATGGCAGATCACTATAAAACTTTGCAAGGTGGTGAAGACATTGATGCAGAAATGATTGATGCTATTCTTGAAGAAGCGGCTAAGTTTTCTGAAAATATACTTGCGCCAATCAATGCCTCTGGTGACGAGGAAGGGTGTAGCTGGAATGATGGCGTAGTGACCACTCCTGCTGGATTTAAACAAGCCTACACCCAATACGTAGAGGGTGGTTGGCCGTCTATGTCCCATAGCCCAGATGTAGGTGGCCAAGGCTTGCCCGAATCTTTAGGCACCATGATTAATGAGCTCAGTGGCACGGCCAACTGGTCTTGGAGCATGTATCCCGGACTAAGCCATGGTGCTATGAACACCATAGAAGCCCACGGTACTGAAGAACAAAAGCAGAAATACCTATTGCCGCTGGTTGAAGGCCGCTGGACGGGCACCATGTGCTTGACTGAGTCTCATTGTGGAACTGACCTAGGTTTGTTGCGCACAAAAGCAGAGCTCCAAGCAGACGGTAGTTATGCCATTACGGGCACCAAAATATTCATATCTGCTGGTGAACACGACATGGTAGATAATATTGTGCACATCGTACTTGCCCGCCTACCAGGTGCACCTTTAGGTACAAAAGGTATTTCATTATTTATCGTACCTAAATTTGACGTCAATGATGATGGTAGTCTTAGTCAACGTAATCAAGTGGAGTGTGGCTCCTTGGAACACAAAATGGGTATCCATGGCAATGCCACTTGCGTGATGAACTTTGATGGGGCTAATGGCTATCTTATTGGCCCAGCCAACAAAGGTTTGAGCTGTATGTTCACCTTTATGAATATTGCTCGAATTGGTACAGCTGCACAGGGACTATGTGCAGCTGAAGGTGCCTTTCAGGGAGCTTTAGAATACACCAAAGAACGCTTACAAATGCGCTCCTTGGCAGGCCCGGTTGCTCCAGAAAAAGCCGCAGACCCAATTATTGTGCATCCAGATGTACGCAGAATGCTGCTAACAGCTAAATCTTTTGCTGAGGGTGGCCGTATGCTGGTTTATTTTCTAGCTCAGTTAAATGATACGGTTAGCCGCAACGGTGACAGTCATGAGGGTAAAGAGGCAGACGTGTTATTGTCTTTATTAACACCTATTGCTAAAGCCTTTATTACTGAAACGGGAGTAGAGTCTGCCAACTTAGGCCTTCAGTGTTTTGGTGGCCACGGCTATATCCGCGAGTATGGCATGGAACAGATTGTACGTGATGCACGTATCGCTACCATTTATGAAGGCACTACTGGTATTCAAGCCCTTGATCTTTTAGGTCGAAAAGTACTTATGACTCAGGGTGAAAGCCTTAAAGTGTTCACTAAAATAATTCACCGCTTTTGCAAGGCAGAAGCAGAAAATGAAGCTATGGCTGAATTTATCAAGCCACTGATGGCAGCTAATAAAGAATGGGGTGAGCTGACTATGAAGGTGGGCATGGCGGCCATGAAAGATCGTAATGAAGTAGGTGCCGCTTCCGTAGATTACTTAATGTATTCAGGTTATGTTACTCAAGCATACTTTTTTGCTCGAGCGGCAAAGGTGGCGCAAGAGGTGTTAGCTGAGAAGACTTCTGAAACAGATTTTTACCAAGCAAAATTATTTACCGCGCGTTTCTTTTTTGCCCGTTTGTTACCTCGTACTCAAACTCATGCCACTACCATGCTGGCCGGTGCTGGCACATTACAAGATTTAAATGAAGACCACTTTAGGTTCTAGTTTGGATTGAAATAGCTAGTAAAAAAGCCCACGTACAAGTGGGCTTTTTTATGCCTAGTCATAAAACATTAACCAAAACTGCGATAAACAAACTCCCCCCAAACATAAACAAAAAACAAAGCAGCAACAAACACTGCTGCTGATCCCATGTCCTTTGCAGCCCCTGTAAGATCGTGGTGTTCGGTGCTAATGCGATCTAGAGTGGCCTCTAAAGCAGAGTTAATATACTCCATTAACATGACCAACAAACCTGCGCCAAGCATGAGGATCCGTTCTACTGGAGATTCACCTAGGTAAATAGCACAGGGTATGCTCACCAGAAAGATGGCAGTATATTCCCGCATACCGGCTTCATTTTTAAAACAATAAACCATTCCTTTGAGAGAAAAAATGGTGGCAGTATACATCCTGTTCCAGCCACCATTTTTGGGATAGCTATTTGGGTGAGCCTTAGGTGAGTTCATAATTTGCTTCTCGTGCCTGTTATTATGTTTTTTTGGCGCTTATTCACAACGGTCAGTTTAACCAATCCAGTGGCAACTGAAAAGCAGTCATATATCTTGTGAAACTCCTTGAGGTTATTAATTAATGGTAGAATTATAATCATATTATATCCGTTTAATTGGAATCCTATCTTGTATCAATTTATTAATGGCTTGCCAAAAGTAGAGTTACACTTGCATATTGAGGGTAGCTTAGAGCCCGAACTTATGTTCAAACTAGCGCAGCGTAATAACATAGAAATCCCATTTGCTAACCCTGATGAGGTTCGTGAAGCTTATGATTTTTCTAATTTACAATCATTTTTAGATATCTACTATCAGGGTGCACAAGTACTCATTACAAAAAGGGATTTTTATGATTTAACCTGGGCCTATATGCTGCGTTGCAAGGCCGATAACGTGCTTCATGCTGAGTTATTCTTTGACCCACAAACCCACACGGCCAGAGGCATAAGTTTTGATACGGTGATGAAGGGGCTTACTGAAGCCTTGGCTGATGCGGAAGCTCAATTGGGTATTAGTAGCCAACTTATTCTATGTTTTTTGCGGCATCTAGATGAAGCAAGTGCTTTTGATACCCTGCAGCAAGCGCAATTGTGGAAGGACAGTATTGTTGCTGTAGGCCTGGACTCATCAGAAGTGGGACATCCGCCAGAAAAGTTTGCCAGAGTATTTGCTGCTGCTCGAAAGCAAGGCTACCTTGCGGTTGCCCATGCTGGAGAAGAAGGGCCATCAAGTAATATCACAGATGCCTTAGATATCCTTCAAGTAAGCCGTATTGACCACGGAGTGCGTTGTGTTGATGACCCTCAATTGGTGTCTCGGCTGATTGAAGAAAAAGTGCATCTAACTGTTTGTCCATTATCAAATACCAAGCTAAAAGTTTTTCAGTCTATGGAGCAGCACACTATTGTTGATTTGCTGCGCCAAGGTGTTAGTGTGGGTATTAATGCGGATGATCCGGCTTATTTTGGTGGCTATATGAATGACAATTTCACTGCAGTAGCCTGCGCTCATACGTTAAGTCAAAAAGAATTAGGCCAGTTCACCTGCAATGCGATTGATGCTAGCTTTTGTGGCCTAGAACGAAAGCTAGAACTACATCAACAACTGCAAGCCTATATGGACAGCCAGTAGACTATGAAGACTATAAAACTTCTGGTTACTGGTGCCTCCAGTCAAGTGGGTTCTGCCCTATGTGCAAGAGCAGTCAATGCTGGGATGACTGTCGTTGATTTTGATGACACTCTACTTAACAGCATGCAGCTAGAATCCATTCAAGCTGTTATTTCCAGTTCTAAGCCGGACTATGTGGTGAATACTGCAAGTTATTCGGTGGTTGATTTAGCTCAGGAAAACCCACAAAAAACCCACGTTGCTAACCATGATGCGGCCTTAGTTTTGGCCCAAGCGTGTGATGAATTGGGCTTGCCATTACTACACCTGTCCAGTGATTATGTGTTTAATGGCCTACAGCGCGTGCCTTACAAAGAAGACGCCCATACGGCTCCAGTAAATCGCTTTGGTGAAGCTAAACTTGCAGCAGAGAAAGCGATAAAGCAACACTGTGCTAAACATATTATTCTTCGTGTGGGGTGGATATTTAGTGCCTACGGTAATAACTTTGTATTAAGGACCTTGAGGCAATTGCAAGAACATCATCATGTGAAGGCTGTGTCAGACCAACAGGGCTGCCCTACTTACGCCAATGATGTGGCTCGCGTATTGATTGCAATCATTCAGCAGCTAGGATGTGATATTAGTGTCTGGGGAACCTACCATTATAGTGGTGCAGAAGTGACAAGCTGGAAAGGTTTTGCTGAAGCCATTCTTGCTGCAGCAAAAAAACATGGCGTCACCCAGGTTAAAACTATTGAGGCAGTCACAAGCCTAGAGTGGCCTGCTAACGCTCCCAGGCCTGCATACAGTGTGCTGGACTGTAGCAAAATACTGTCCACTTTTGGTATACGTCAAAGGCCTTGGCGTTCTGGGCTGGTGAAGGTAATCGATCAGGTGTTTAAACCGGTAAAATAAATCAAATAGCTTTTCTAAAAGCCGCCAACTGCGACTTAAATTAATGGTTATCAAAAAAGACCTGACGCTAAGTTAGAAGAGATGGGCAAGGGCAGGTATAATAGCCTGTAATTATTTTTTAAACGGCCATTCATTATGGCCATGAGTGAGTTTATGCAACATCAGTTAATAGATGATTTTGGACGCCAAGTCAATTACGTGCGTATATCCGTTACCGATCGCTGTGACTTTCGTTGTGTGTATTGTATGGCAGAAGAAATGACTTTTCTGCCCCGTGAAAGCATTATGAGCATTGAGGAGATTCATTTGGTCGCCCGTGCGTTTGTAGAGTTGGGCGTGAGTCGCATACGTTTAACTGGCGGGGAACCTCTAGTTCGTAGAGGTTTAGTCGATAATTTACATCATATAGGCAACCTCAAAGGTCTAGATGAATTACTGATCACTACCAATGGGTCTCAATTAGTCCGTCATGCAAAAGCTCTTAAAAATGCGGGTGTAAAGCGTTTAAATGTAAGTTTGGATTCTTTAGATGAGGCTAAGTTTAAAGCCATGACTCGCACTGGAAAGTTGCCACAGGTATTACAGGGTATTAATGCAGCGATTGAAGAAGGTTTTGAACGTATAAAAATTAATGCTGTGGTGATGCGTGGTAGTAACGATGATGAAGTGCTTGACTTAGTTGAGTTCGCTCGAGATAAAGCTATTGATATTGCTTTTATTGAAGAAATGCCACTAGGCACAATTAAAAGCCATGATCGCGCTATTACATATTGTTCCAGCGATGATGTACGTGAAATCATTGAGCAGCGTTATCCATTAACCCACCACCCTAAAAAAACGGCAGGGCCTTCTCGTTATTATAGTATGCCGAACCATGGTACCCGCATTGGCTTCATTTCCCCCCACAGCCATAATTTTTGTGGTGACTGCAACCGTGTAAGGGTTACTGTAGAGGGGCGTTTGTTGTTATGTTTAGGTAACGAACACAGCATTGATCTGATGCCTATTTTGCGGGGCCAGCCCGGAGAGGTGGAGCCGTTAAAACAGGCCATCATTGCGTCAATGGCTTTAAAGCCAGAAAAACATTATTTTGATTTGCACGAGAAACCGCAAATCCTCCGATTTATGAACGCCACTGGCGGATAATAAGAATTACATAAAATGACTAACGACATTGATCCGTTCCACGACATCAGACCCTATAACGATGACGAAGTTAGGCCGGTAATAGATGCCCTTGTGAATAATAAAGAGCTACTAGACGTTTTGGGACGTTTCAAATTTCCTCGTGCAAAGGCTTTTTTAGGACCAACTTTAAATCCACTCATCCAGTGGGCTCTAAAACGAGAATTCCGCCATGTAAAGGATGTTGCGTCATGGCAGAAGATGATTTCCAAATATATGGGCAAAATGCTTAAGCGCAGTGTTTCTGAACTAACCTACAGTGGACTGGACAAACTACACCCAGGTAGGGGTTATCTATTTATTTCTAATCACCGTGATATTACGATAGATGCAGCTTTGGTGAGTTATGGTTTAGATCAACAAGGCTTAGAGACTGCTCGTGTGGCTATTGGTGATAACCTACTGCAAAAGCCTTATGTTAGCGATATTATGCGCTTGAATAAAAGTTTTGTGGTAAAGCGTTCAGCCACTGGTGTGCGTGAAAAAATGAAAGCCTATATGGATTTGTCGACCTATATTGATCAATCTGTCCATACGGGTCACAACATTTGGATCGCTCAGAGAGAAGGCCGTGCCAAGGATGGTATTGACGCCACCGATGCAGCAGTGATGAAAATGCTCTACATGAGCAAGAAGAAGTCAGGTCAAAGTTACGCTGATTATATTAATAGCCTGCACATCGTTCCAGTGTCTATCGCCTATGAATTTGATCCTTGTGACAAAGCTAAAGCATGTGAACTGGCTGCTTTGGCGAGCAGTGGTGAATACGTTAAAGCTAAATTTGAAGATATGACAAGTATTGTTAAGGGCATTTTAGGGTATAAAGGAAAGGTGCACATTACCTTCGGTGAACTCTTGGAAGGCCAGTTTAATACGCCAGAAGAAATTGCCATCGCCATAGATTCAAGCATCGCTAAGAACTATCAATTACATTGTACAAACCTAGCCGCTCATGCAATGAGTGTTGGACAATCTCATCCATCTGAAGATGCCTTACAGCAGCGTTTTGCAGACCTTACTGCCAAACAACAAGAATATGCCCTAGCGATGTATGCCAACCCAGTATTGCGGCAACAGCAATTTAATGAAGCTTCTGTAGATTTAGGATAAGTCACGTTATGTCAGAATTAACTCACTTAAACAGCGAAGGTCATGCCCACATGGTGGATGTGTCTGAAAAAGAGATTACTACCCGTGTGGCCAGAGCAGAAGGCTTTGTGGAAATGCTGCCAGCAACGTTGGCCTTGATTACTCAAGGTAAACATAACAAAGGAGACGTTTTAGCAGTAGCGCGCATAGCAGGTATTCAGGCAGCAAAAAAGTGTAGCGATTTGATCCCCTTGTGCCACCCTCTTATGCTGTCAAAGGTCAGCGTGGAGTTAACACCTGAAGTAGACTTAAACCGTGTTCGTATTGAAACCATGTGCAAGCTCAATGGCCGCACAGGTGTTGAAATGGAAGCTTTGTGTGCCGCATCTACTGCAGCTCTAACGCTCTATGATATGTGTAAAGCGGTTGACCGCGGCATGACTATTACTGGCATAAGAGTAATGGAAAAACAAGGTGGTAAAAGTGGCCATTGGTTGGTGGATACACCAGCAGGAGCTAGTGCATGATTAAGGTGCTTTTTTTTGGACAACTTAAAGAACAATTGGGTCTAGCTGGCACTGAATTGTATACAAAGCCCGGCCTCACGGTAGCACAGCTCCTAGAGCACATCATACAAATTCACCCTCAGTGGGCTCAACATCTGAATAATGAAAACCTTCTGGTTGCAGTCGATCAAGTAATGGCTAAACCAGGTACGTTGGTATCAGAGTCTTCAGAAGTGGCTTTTTTCCCGCCAGTAACAGGAGGCTAAGCCTATTTTAATCCTTAGAGCAGTGCTGTTTTATATTGGCTTAGGAGTTATCTCTATCGTGGCTTCAACGCTGTTAGTTGTTACCTCCCCAGTGGTAAAGCGTCATTTTAGATTCAAGTTCGTTGGTTATTGTAATCGCACAGTATTGCATTGGATGAAAATAACCTGTGGCGTGACCTTCGAAATTAAGGGGTTAAACAATATACCTAAGGATCAACCCCTGGTTGTGGCCTGCAACCACCAAGGGGATTGGGAAACATTTTATCTTCTGACCATGGGTTTGCCGGTTAGCACAGTCCTTAAACGAGAACTGTTGTACATTCCATTTTTTGGCTGGGCATTAGCCATGCTAAACCCTATTGCCATAGATCGTAAACGCAAAACCAATGCGTTGAAGCAACTTTCCCAACAGGGCTGTGAACGTTTGGGTGCAGGTATTTCTGTACTTATTTTTCCTGAAGGCACACGCTGCCCTCCGGGGAAACTAGGCCCCTGTACTAAAGGCGCTGCCATGCTCGCTCACCAAGCTGGTGTGCCCATATTACCTATAGTACAAAATAGTGGCCATTTATCCCCACCCCACAAATGGCTAAAACACGCAGGAAAAGTGGATGTCAGAATTGGCAAGCCTATCATTGCTGACGTGACTACAAAAGAGATGCATGCGCAGATGGTTGGTTGGATGACAGAAAATTTAGCAGAGATTTCTTAGTTCGATAACATTGAATTACCACGCAGCGTGGTAATTCAATCAGTCTTTGCAAGCGCAGAGCTTGGCAACTTGGGTGGTTAGGCCACGTACTTAGTAAACACCAAGCTAGCATTAGTGCCGCCAAAACCAAAGCTGTTAGACATCACTGTAGTTAAACTTACGTTGTCCTGCTTTTTAGTAACAACGGGCATACCATCTGCACCGTCATCTAATTGGTCTATGTTAGCAGAGGCAGCAATGAAGTTGTTGGCCTGCATTAACAGGCTATAGATGGCTTCTTGTACGCCCGCAGCACCCAAAGAATGGCCTGTAAGTGATTTGGTAGAAGTAATCGGTGGGCACTGGTCACCAAATACAGCCTTAACCGCCTTGAGTTCCTGTATGTCACCAGCAGGGGTGCTTGTACCATGGGCATTGATGTAATCAATAGGCTTATCAATGGTGCTCATGGCTTGTTGCATGCAGCGCATAGCGCCTTCACCTGAGGGCGAAACCATGTCGTAACCATCTGAAGTGGCGCCATAGCCAACTAATTCTGCGTATATCTTTGCACCACGAGCTTTAGCATGCTCAAGCTCCTCTAGTACTAGCATACCACCGCCCCCTGCAATGACGAATCCATCGCGGTTTGCGTCGTAAGCACGAGATGCTTTTGTTGGTGTTTCGTTGTACTTGCTAGATAATGCCCCCATCGCATCAAACAGCACACTTTGGCTCCAGTGCAGCTCTTCACCGCCACCAGCAAACACAACATCTTGTTTATTAAGCTGGATCTGCTCCATAGCATTGCCAATGCAGTGTGCACTGGTGGAGCAGGCAGAGGTAATGGAATAGTTACAGCCTTTAATCTTAAACGGTGTCGCCAAGCATGCAGACACAGTGCTAGCCATAGTGCGCGTAACACGATAAGGACCAACACGACGGAGGCCTTTTTCGCGCATGCCATCTGCAGCTTCTACAACGTTGCCATTAGATGCTCCACCAGAGCCAGCAATTAAACCCGTGCGGGGGTTAGATACCTGGTCTTCTGTTAAACCAGAGTCAGCTATAGCTTGTTGCATAGATAAATAGGCATAAGCGGCAGCGTCACCCATGAAGCGCATAAGCTTGCGGTCAATTAAGCTAGCAAAATCTATTTCAACACTGCCAGCAATATGGCTTTTAAAACCCATCTCTTGGTATTCAGGCTGAAAACTGATACCTGATTTACCTGCTTCTAGGGACGCTAAAACTTCGTCTTGATTGTGTCCAATGCAAGATATAATTCCTAATCCGGTAACGACAACACGTCGCATAATAGACCTCGTTAATGTGCAGTTAAATAATGAGCCTTAGGCGCAATTAATAGCTTAAAAATCGTCTGTACTAGTAAACAATCCCACCCGTAAATCTTTAGCGGTATAAATTTCTCTGCCATCTACTTCCATACTGGCATTGGCAATGCCCATGACTAATTTTCGCTCAATACAGCGCGTAATATCAATTTTGTAAGTTACTTTTTTAGCTGTGGGCAAAACTTGCCCAAAAAACTTAACCTCACCACACCCCAGTGCTCGTCCACGGCCTTTGTTACCTTTCCAACCAAGGTAAAAGCCAACGATTTGCCACATAGCATCTAAACCTAGGCAGCCAGGCATCACTGGGTCAGTTGGAAAGTGGCAGTCAAAAAACCACAGTTCCGGATGAATATCCAATTCTGCAATAATTTGGCCTTTATCGTTGCTACCGCCAGTTTCAGAAATGTGAGTAATGCGATCCATCATAAGCATGTTGCCCACAGGCAGGCGTGCGTTGCCTAGGCCGAACATGTCGCCATTGCCACAGGACAATAGCTCGTCACGGTTAAAGGAAGAAGGTCTGCTCATGATTATATTTCCGTATGGTAACTTTGAAGGTACTAACTATATGGTAACTAAGGATAATAACTGATTAATGTAACATTATACCATTATTAGTTTTGTCGGGCTAAGGCTAGGGTGCATAAATCAATTAAGGACTTTTTATACGCAGAGTCCTCAATTATTTTAAGGCAGGCAAGGGCGTCTTGGGTTTCTTGTGAGGCCCTCGCTCGGGTATAGTCTAGCGACCCACAGCGGATGAGAATGGCCTGAATCTCATTGATGTGTTCACAGCTGCCTTGCCGGATAGATTGACGAATCAGCATGCGCTCGTCATCTGTAGCACAAGCCATGGCATGAATAAGGGGTAAGGTAGGTTTGCCTTCAGCAAGGTCATCTCCAACATTTTTGCCCATAGTGGCCTCATTACCTGCGTAATCCATAAGGTCATCTATCAGCTGAAATGCAATGCCTAGGTGGCGACCAAAACGTCTCAAGGCGTCTACTTGTTCAGTGCTAGCGTGGGCTAATTGAGCTCCAGTTTGGCTTGCTGCCTCGAATAACATTGCTGTTTTACCGAGAATAACATGCAAGTAGTCAGCTTCGCTTACGTCTGGATTTTTGGCGTTAAGTAGTTGCAGAACTTCGCCCTCTGCGATCACGTTAGTTGCGTTGGATAAGGTGTCCATAACATCTACTTGGCCAATAGCAACTAACAATTGAAAGGCGCGGGAGTATAAAAAATCACCTACGAGTACGCTTGAAGAATTGCCCCATTTATTATTTGCGGTTGGTTTGCCTCTTCGCAGGTCGGAAGTGTCTACCACATCATCGTGGAGCAATGTGGCTGTATGGATAAACTCAACCACCACAGCAAGGGTAATGTGTTGATCTTGCTCGTAGCCACACGCACGAGCTGCAAGTAATACTAATAATGGCCGCAGACGCTTCCCACCACTTTGTATGATGTATTGGCCAATTTTTTCCACTAACGGAACTTGAGAGCTAAGATGCTCAATAATGGCAGCATCAACGGCTGTGAAGTCGTCTTTTACTGAAGTGTATAGGTCGGTAGCCTGCATAGTTTATGCGGAATCGAATATTGGAAAGTTAAGTGCGACATGCTAGTGAGCTAGAGGGCAAGTGTCAAGGAAACTGCTACGGGGAGGTGCAGTATTGCGGGTGGTTTTTTCATGAAGTTAAGTATCTTCGTGCTTCCACTAAAAACCTTAAGATACTGCCTAGATATACTTGTGAAGCGGGGTAAGTTAGCGTAAAATTACGCCCCCTGTGACTGGTCCAACTTGCTCCCTGTCATATGGCACTTTTAAGAACCACTTGTGGCCCTTAAAGCGCTATTAGCAGCAGGCCTTTTTTTAGTAGCCGGATCAGCACATATTGGAGAAGAGTATGTATGCAGTAATTGTAAGCGGTGGTAAACAGCACCGTGTAGAAGAGGGTGAAACCCTCAAGCTAGAAAAACTGAACATTGAAGTGGGCGCTAGCGTTGACTTTGATCGTGTGCTTTTAGTAGTTAACGATGAAGATGTAAAGATCGGTGCTCCTGTTGTTGAAGGTGCGAAAGTTTCTGCAGAGATCGTATCTCACGGTCGCGGTAAGAAAGTACGCATCATGAAGTTTAAGCGCCGTAAGCACCACATGAAGCAGATGGGTCATCGTCAGTGGTTTACCGAAGTTAAGATTACTGGCATTAGTGCCTAATCGTAAGGAGATAACCCATGGCTCATAAGAAAGCAGGTGGTAGTACTAATAACGGTCGCGATTCAGAATCGAAACGCTTAGGCGTGAAGCGCTTTGGTGGTCAGGCCGTTGCAGCAGGTAACATTCTAGTTCGTCAGCGTGGAACTCATTTCCATGCGGGTACAAACGTTGGCTGTGGCAAAGACCACACTTTGTTTGCGACCGTAACTGGTACTGTTAAGTTTGTTGTTAAAGGTCCTAAAAACCGCAAGTTCGTTACTATTGTACCGGCTTAAGGCAAAGAACCTAAAAAGGCCTTAGGGGTCTTTAAAAAGAGCCCCGCCTAGCGGGGCTTTTTTGTGCTCAGCACGAGCGGCATGCCGCAGCGCAGTACGCTATTATGTGTGGCGATTTAAATATTACTGATCAAGGCGTGGAGCCTTTATCTTGCAGCTTGGGCTGCACGGAGAATGTATGAAATTTGTTGACGAAAGTAACGTCATTGTGGAAGCAGGTAAAGGCGGCAACGGTTGCTTGAGCTTTCGGCGTGAGAAGTACATTCCTCGTGGTGGCCCAGATGGTGGTGATGGTGGTGATGGCGGTAGTATCTATGTAGAAGCTGATGAAACGCTTAATACCTTGGTTGATTATCGCTTTCAGCCCCGCTACCAAGCTCAATCTGGTGAGTCTGGCAAGGGTGCTGATTGTACGGGTGGGTCTGGTGAGGACATGACCTTAACGGTTCCTGTTGGCACTACTATTGTTGACCGTGACACAGACGAAGTGTTGGCAGACTTAGCTGAAGCAGGTCAAGTAGTAAAGGTAGCTCAAGGTGGTTTCCACGGTTTAGGCAACACTCGTTTTAAGTCTAGTGTGAATCGCGCCCCTCGCCAAACCTCTAATGGGTCCCCTGGTGAAAAACGGAACCTGCGTTTTGAACTTAAAGTGTTGGCAGATGTGGGTTTGTTGGGTTTACCTAATGCAGGAAAATCTACCTTTATTCGCGCAGTGTCTGCCGCCAAGCCTAAAGTTGCTAACTATCCATTTACTACTCTTACGCCTAACCTTGGTGTTGTGAGTATGCAGCGCCACCGCAGCTTTGTCATAGCTGATATTCCAGGCCTTATCGAAGGTGCTGCAGAAGGCGCAGGCCTTGGTATTCAGTTTCTTAAACATCTGTCGCGCACCAGTGTGTTACTGCACCTAGTAGACATGGCGCCTTGGGATGATGTTACTCCAGCAGACTCGGCTAAAATCATAGTACGTGAGTTAGAAAAATTTAGCCCCGCCTTAGCAGATCGTGAGCGTTGGTTAGTGCTTAATAAGCTTGACTTGGTGCCAGAGGACGAGCGCAAAGAACGCTGCCAGTCTGTTGTTGATGCACTAGATTGGAAAGGTCCTGTATATGAGATAGCAGCTATTAATAAACAAGGCACACTTAAGCTTGCTGGTGACATTATGGATTTCATAGAAGAGCGAAATGAGCGGGCCCTTGCAGATCCAGAATACGCTGCTCAAGAAGAAGAGTTGAAATTACGCTTAGAGCAGGAAGCGCGTGAGCGAGTGCAACAGTTCAAGTTAGCCCGTCATCAGCAACGTTTAGCCGCCAAAGGTAATGACGACCTTGATGATGATTACGATGACGACGACTACGACGTTGAAGTTGAGTACACCTATGACTAGCGTTCAGGCTGCCGTGAGCGGCCAACGTTGGGTAGTTAAAATAGGGAGTGCTCTGCTAACCGATGATGGCAAGGGGCTTGATAAACAGGCCATTGCTGGCTGGGTAGACCAGTTAGCAAAACTACGCCAACAGGGTGTGGAAATTGTATTAGTTTCTTCAGGATCTATTGCTGAAGGTATGGTTCGCCTGGGTTGGGCTCAGCGGCCAAAAGAAATTCATAACCTTCAAGCTGCCGCAGCTGTGGGGCAGATGGGTTTGGTTCAATGTTATGAAGAAAGCTTTTCGCGCCATGGTATGCGCACCGCACAAATTCTCCTCACCCACGACGATCTTACCCACCGCGAACGCTACCTTAACGCCCGTGGAACTTTACGTGCTCTGGTAAGCCACAATGTTATTCCTGTAGTGAATGAAAACGATACCGTAGTTACCGACGAAATTCGTTTTGGAGATAACGATACATTGGGTGCTTTGGTCGCTAATCTGGTAGAAGCAGATTTGTTGGTGATTCTTACTGACCAAGATGGTTTGTGTGACAAGGACCCGCGCCACCATAACGATGCGAAGTTGTTGTCTCAGGTGCATGCTGGAGACCCCGCGCTGATTCCGATGGCGAGTGGATCTGCAGGCGGTTTAGGCAGGGGTGGAATGTTGACCAAAATACAGGCTGCAAAGCTTGCAGCTCGCTCTGGTGCTAACACTATTATAGCGAATGGGCGCACTGTAGGCGTTTTACAACGTTTGCGCCAAGGAGAAGCTCTTGGCACTCTGTTTGTCCCCGACCAAGAGCCCCTTTTAGCTCGTAAGCAGTGGCTTGCTGGCCACCTTAAGGCTAAGGGTGAACTGCATTTGGACGCGGGAGCAGCGAAGGTGCTTACAAAACAAGGCAAGAGCCTTTTGTCAGTAGGGGTAAGTACTGTGAAAGGAGAGTTTACCCGTGGCGATATGGTGTTGATATTAGATGAACATGGTCAAACTATCGCACGAGGATTGGTCAATTACTCTGCTACTGAAGCTTTAAAAATTGTAGGCCTGGCTAGTGGGTCAATTGAATCTACGCTAGGGTATGTGGCTGAGCCTGAGCTTATTCACCGCGATAACCTTGTTCTCATTTAATTATTAAACCTACCCAGCCCGTATGGTTAGTTGAGTGGCTGAACTTCAAGTCAATATAATCCTTCTCTCTTGCACCATTCCATCACCCCCAATTTCTACAATAGATGATGGCATGATGAGCACCCAATTACCTCTTACGCTGTCTAGTGGTTCTGATGCAATCGAGATGCCACCATTATCAAGTAGCTTGGATCGATAGAGGGTAGGGCTAAACTTATCAGAAGCATATCGCAGGCCAAATAAATCTTTGCCGTTAGAAATAACTAAAGCGATGCGCAAAGGCTCACTAATTGACATTTCTTTGCGCATGCGTTCAAGCAAACCAATGACCCTGCCACAAGCAACGTCTATGGAACTTGAAAGGCCAGATTGAAGTAAAAGTAAAAATAATAATTCTGAATCGGTAGAGCCCTGCTTTGCCTGATATAAGTCATCTGAAAGCAACTGCTCTAAACGCCGTTGCATTTTTTGAAACCCACCAATTTGACCATTATGCGCAAAACTCCAGCGTTGATAAACGAAAGGATGGCAATTTGCTCGCATCGTCGTGCCGGTTGTTGATGCTCTTACATGGGCAATAAAAAGTTTCGATTTTACTAGGCGGCATAAACTTATAAGGTTTTCATCAGACCAAGCTGGCAAGCAATCTCTATATAAACCAGGTTCACTTTGCGTACCATACCATGCGATACCAAATCCATCACCGTTGGTAGACACTTTAGATTCGTAGGCATCTTTACTTTGGGAAAGTAGCGAGTGCTTAGGCGCAGTGACAATATTTTCAAGAGGGATTTCTGGTCCAATATAAGCTGCAAGACGGCACATTTTTTACTACCTCATTATTCTAGCCAGTATCTAAAAACCAACAACTACAGTCTGTTAAAGCTCGTTTAGGCTATCAGCCTATCAAGGGCCAATAACAGCGTGTGGCCTAGGCACAAAAAAACCGGCCTTAGCCGGTTTTTATAAGCGCTACAATGGATTATAGGGCTTTAATTTTTGCACTTAAACGGCTCTTATGGCGAGCAGCTTTGTTCATGGTGTAAATGCCTTTAGAGACACTCTTGTCCATGATAGATACGGCAGTTGTATACGCGGCTTGGGCAGCTTCTTTGTCACCAGCGTCAATAGCAGCGATAACTTTCTTTAAGTATGTGCGTGCCATGGAGCGCAGGCTTGCGTTATGACTGCGACGTTTTTCTGCCTGGCGAGCGCGTTTCTTTGATCCAGCGGAATTGGCCACGATCTGGCTCCTATATAAATATAATTAAAAGCTTTAAATAATGTGTCAAACACAATATGTACAGCAGGGTGTTTATGAGGTGCGAAATTATTCCCGTTTGGGCGCCTCTTGTCAACTTAGATTACGTCTTTTTGTTATAAATATGAGCTCATTTTAAGGTTTTTGCGTTAACATGGGCTAAATCATCCGTAAGTAGACAAAAATGATGAGTTTTTGTTCTGTTATTAATGCGTTATAGGGATCTATGAGTTCTTCTTCGCCACCTAATCTGTCTTCGCCAAACCCTTCTAAGGGTGACAAAGGCTTGCTGGGTTCCAGCGTCATTGTTGCCACTATGACGATGTTATCCCGCATCTTAGGTTTGGCTCGTGATGTGGTCATAGCAACTTTATTTGGTGCAGGTTCCCACGCCGATGCCTTTTTTGTAGCGTTTAAAATACCCAACTTTTTGCGCAGGTTATTTGCTGAAGGTGCATTTAATCAGGCGTTTGTGCCTGTGTTGGCGGAAATGAGTGCGCAGGATAACAAGGATCTCCTCAAGACGACGGTTAGTAAAGTGGCTGGAAGCCTTTTGTTAATATTGACTCTGGTGACTGTGATCGCTTTGGTTGCTGCGCCAGTTTTGGCCTTGGTATTTGCGCCAGGTTTTTCAGGAGATGGAAATAAACTCGGCCTTACCGCGGATATGTTACGCATTACCTTTCCCTACTTATTACTGATCTCCATGACTGGGTTTTTAGGGAGTTTATTGAACCATGCCAAGCGGTTTGTCATTCCAGCTCTAACTCCGGTGTTATTAAACCTTAGCTTAATAACTGCAGCCCTTTGGTTGGCCCCACAAATGACCGTACCGGTGATGGCTTTGGCATGGGGGGTATTGGCTGCGGGCATTTTGCAATTGGCCTTACAGCTGCCCTTTGTTGCTCAGCTAGGCCTTTTAGTGCGGCCGCGGCTTGGCTTTAGTGATGTGCGTGTAAAACAAGTGATGAAACTGATGCTGCCGGCTATGTTCGGTGTGTCAGTGGCTCAAATTAATTTATTACTAGACACAGTGCTGGCGTCTTTGCTGCAAAGTGGCAGCGTGTCTTGGTTATATTATTCAGACAGGTTAATGGAGTTACCTCTGGGGGTATTTGGCATCGCTATTGCCACGGTGATTTTGCCTGGGCTATCCCAAAGGCATGCTACTAAATCTCCTCAAGCATTCAGTGACACATTAGATTGGGCTTTGCGTATGGTCCTCTTAATTGGAGTGCCAGCGGCAATTGCTTTGGCACTTTTAGCTGAGCCGCTCATCACTACTTTATTCCACTATGGGGCTATGGGTGATCGGGATGTGCTATTTAGCGCCGCCAGTTTGCGTGCTTACGCCCTAGGGTTGCTGTTTTTTATGCTCATTAAAGTGTTGGCCCCGGGTTATTTTGCACGCCAAGATATGAAGACCCCTGTGCGTATTGGTATTTGGGCTATGGCTAGTAATATGATGTTTAATTTGCTTTTAGTATGGCAGTTTGACCATGTAGGTTTGGCGATGGCAACATCATTGTCTGCTTTGTTAAATGCCACACTTTTGGGCGTGGGGTTGTATCGCCAGAAAATATGGCGCCCTAGTATAGGCTGGGGGGTGTTTTCATTACGTGTATTGCTGGCTAGCATGGCCCTAGGTGGGGTAATTTATCTAACCTATCAGCCCGTTGAAGTATGGCTAGCATGGGGCCTGCGGCAGCGTGCAGAGCACCTAACGATGATTGTCATTTTTGGTTCTTTTGCGTACGCCATTGGGCTTGTCCTTACTGGCCTTCGGTGGGGCCATTTGCAGGGCCCAAAATAGCATCAACTATCAATCATTATAAAGCGTTTTGTAAGTCGCAAAATGAGTCGTGTCTAGTATATAATGCAAGGCTTACTTTTTGCTGAGGCTGTGGCCTCGAATTTAACGAGTGCTTATGGAATTTATTCGTGGTCTTTATAACCTCAAGCCGGAACATCGCGGTTGTGTGGCGACCATTGGAAATTTCGATGGTGTTCATTTGGGCCACCAGCGAGTGTTGCGTCAGGTGAAGCTAAAGGCAATCATGCAAGGTCTACCTGCGGTGGTTGTATTGTTTGAGCCACAACCACTAGAGTATTTCGCTAAGGATCAGGCACCACGGCGAATAACACGATTACGGGAAAAATTGCGTTTACTGGAACAACATGGCATTGACCGCGTCCTGTGCCTGCGGTTTGACGCTAAATTATTAAGCCTTAGTGCCCATGATTTTATCCAGCAATTATTAGTTAGTGGCTTGGCAGTGAGTCATTTTGTAGTGGGGGACGATTTTCGTTTTGGCCAAGGCCGCTCAGGAAATTATGCATTACTACAAACTGAAGGCTTGAACCATGGTTTTGCCGTTGAGAATACTGAAACGTGTGAATTAGATGGTGAGCGTGTTTCCAGTACTCGCATTCGTAATGCCTTAGAGATTCATGATTTAAAGGCTGTTAGGCGATTTATAGGCCGCCCTTTTACCGTTACTGGTAAAGTGGCTTATGGGCAGCAACTAGGCCGCAAATTAGGCGTGCCTACGGCTAATATACGGCTACAAAAGCCGAGGCCAGCACTGCAGGGCGTTTATGCTACTTTGGTTCATGGGTTATTAGACCAACCCATCACCAGCGTAGCTAATATAGGCTACCGCCCCACGCTTGCAGGTGTTCAGCCTCAATTAGAAGTCCACCTGTTTGATTTCAGTGGTGACTTCTACGGCAAGACGATTAGTGTAGAGATTTGCGAGTTTATTCGCAGTGAACAAAAATTTGATGGGCTCGCCCAGTTGCAAGCACAAATAGAACTAGACATGCAGACAGCCAAAGACTTTTTTGCTGTTGCATTCCAATAGACTTAATTATTTATTTAAGAAGTGAACATAAGTATGAGCGACCATAAATCCACCTTGAATTTACCTCAAACAGATTTTCCAATGCGTGGTAATTTAGCCCAGCGTGAGCCTAAAACACTCAAAAAGTGGCAGCAAATGGATCTGTATAATAAATTGCGTGCAGTGGGTAAAGGCCGTGAACAGTTCATTTTGCATGATGGCCCCCCTTATGCCAACGGAGACATCCACATTGGCCATGCAGTCAATAAAATCCTAAAAGATATCATTGTTAAGTCTAAGACGTTAAGTGGTTTTGATGCCCCATATGTGCCAGGCTGGGATTGTCATGGCCTACCCATTGAGCACAAGGTAGAGCAAAAGATCGGTAAAGCTGGGAAAAAAGTGAGTCACGCTATATTTCGTGAAAAATGTAGAGTATATGCAGAAAAGCAAGTGGCCGGGCAAATGGCAGACTTCGTTCGTTTAGGGGTAATTGGAGACTGGGAGAATCCGTATAAAACGATGCGTTTTGAGACAGAAGCCAATATTATCCGCTCATTAGGAAAAATCGTTGAAAATGGCCACCTGGTCAAAGGGTATAAGCCAGTTTACTGGAGTGTTGTTGGGGCTTCTGCCTTGGCAGAGGCAGAAGTTGAATACCAGGACAAGGTGTCTCTTTCAATCGATGTTCGCTATGGCGTGTTAGATCAGCAAGCATGGAACCAGGCCTTTGGTACAGCAACCGATTTGCCAACTTCGGTAATCATTTGGACAACAACGCCTTGGACTTTACCATCTAGCCAAGCGGTGAGTATGCATGCCGAATTTGATTACGTTCTAGTTCAAGTGAATAATGAGTGCCAAGTATTTGCTAAGGACCTTGTAGCCAGTGCTATGCAACGATACGGCATAGATGATTTTAAGGTATTAGGAGAAACTAAGGGTCAAGCGTTAGAAAACTTGGCCCTACAGCACCCATTTTATGATGAGCTGCAAGTGCCAGTGATTTTGGGTGACCATGTGACTACGGAAGCAGGTACAGGTAGTGTGCATACCTCACCAGACCACGGTGTTGATGACTTCAATGTAGGCCGTGCTTATGGTATTGGTACGCTTAATTTGGTTGATGATAACGGGGTGTTTGTAGACGCAGCTGGCGAATTCGCTGGAGCTCATGTTTATAAAGTGGACGACCAAGTTGTTGCAGCTCTAGAAGCTCATGGCACTTTGGTGCACCAAGCTAAAATAACGCACAGTTATGCCCATTGTTGGCGCACCAAAACACCGCTTATCTACCGTGCTACACCACAGTGGTTTATTTCTATGTCAGAAAACGGTTTGTTAGAAAAAGCTCTTGATGCAGTGAAAAATGTATCTTGGCATCCTGAATGGGGTGCGGCTCGTATCTCTGGCATGCTGTCCTCTAGCCCAGATTGGTGTGTGTCTCGCCAGCGCACTTGGGGCGTACCCATCACTTTGTTTGTTAACCGACAAACTCAAGAATTACATCCGCGCACTGCTGAGTTATTTGAAGAAGTGGCGCAAAGAGTAGCCGCAAATGGTATTGATGCATGGTTCGAACTCGATGTGACAGATATTCTAGGGGAAGAGGCTGCGGATTATCAAAAAGTCACTGACACGATGGACGTATGGTTTGATTCTGGTACCACGCATTATTCGGTATTAGAACAGCGTTCAGAATTGCGCTTTCCTGCTGATCTTTATTTAGAAGGTTCAGACCAGCACCGTGGTTGGTTCCAGTCATCTTTGAAGACCTCCATAGCTATGCATGGAGTAGCGCCTTACAAAGGCGTGTTGACCCACGGATTTACCGTAGATGGACAAGGCCGAAAAATGTCTAAGTCTATTGGCAACGTTATGTCACCCCAAAAAGTGTGCAACACTTTAGGTGCAGATATTATTCGTCTGTGGGTGGCCTCTTCAGATTTTAGCGCTGAAATGGCGGTGTCCGATGAAATCCTCAATCGCACTGCAGATGCCTATCGTCGTATTCGCAATACCGCGCGCTTCTTGTTGTCTAATCTTAATGGCTTTTCTCCTGCTGATAACCTGGTTGCAATAGATGATATGCTGGCTCTAGACCAATGGGTGCTTGGGCGCGCAGCGGAACTTCAAACAGAAATTGAAGCCGCTTACCACAGCTATAACTTCCATGCGGTATACCAAAAAATTACCCACTTTTGCTCACAAGACTTGGGTGGTTTCTATTTAGATATTATTAAAGATCGCCAGTACACCTGCGGTGCAGACAGCCTTGCGCGCAGGTCAGCACAAACAGCAATGTATCATCTGATCGAAACAATGACGCGTTGGATTGCGCCCATCTTAAGCTATACGGCAGATGAGTTGTGGGAGCATATACCCGGCAACCGTGCTGAATCTGTGCAGTTGGACCTTTGGTACGCTATACCTCTAGCCAAGGCTACAAGCATGACTGCGGGCTACTGGACGCAAATCATGGATGTAAAGCAGGCGATTAATAAAAGTTTAGAAACTCAGCGTAACCAGGGCGTGATTGGTGGTTCTTTAAGTGCGGAGATTACCTTGTATGCAGTGCCAGAGTTGCACGCGCAATTGCAGCAGTTGGGTGATGAGTTACGTTTTGTTTTGCTCACATCAAAGGCTTCTTTGGTGGCTAGCGAAGATGGCGGTTCTGAGACAGAGTTGGTGGGCTTACGTGTAGACATTCACGCCTCAGAACATACCAAGTGCGAGCGGTGCTGGCATCATCGAGAAGATGTAGGTGTTGTTGATGCAGACCCAGAGCTATGTGGGCGTTGTATTGATAACGTTAGTGGTTCTGGTGAGGTTCGTCGGTTTGCCTAGCCTGATAGAAACATCAGCTTTGAGACGCTTTGTGGTTTTTATTGTGCTGCTGTGGGTGCTCGATCTGGGTATTAAGTGGGTAGTCACGCAGCAATTTAACTATGCAGAAAGGCTGAATATTATGCCCTTCTTTGACCTTATGCTGGTTCACAACAAAGGCGCAGCGTTTAGTTTTTTAGCGTCACAGCCAGGTTGGCAACGATGGTTTTTTTCAGTCACTGCGTTAGGCATCAGTGTGTGGCTCATCTTGTGGTTAAAGCGTACGCCAAGTACTCAGACCCTGTTAGGGCTAAGCTTAAGTTTGGTATTAGCGGGTGCTCTAGGCAATTTGGTTGACCGAGTAATTAATGGCTACGTCATCGATTACCTATTGGTGTATTACCCACCTTACTATTTTCCCGCTTTTAATTTAGCTGATAGCTTGATCTTCATCGGTGTGGTGGGTTTATTTATTGATTTTTGGCAAACAGAAAAGGCAGCAAAGCGTGACTCAGAGCATTAATACATCTTCCCATGTGAGGTTAAACTTCGCCCTATATCATGCCAGTGGCGAAACTATAGATAGCACCTTTGATAAAGGTGCGGTAGAGCTCACTATAGGTGATGGTAACTTAATGGCTGGGTTTGAATCCTGCCTTATGGGTTTGGTGGTCGGTGAGCATCAAACATTTACAGTGACTCCAGAAAACGGCTTTGGGCAGCACAATCCAGCCAATCTTCAAACCCTCAAGCGTCACCAGTTTGGTTCTGACATGGTACTTGAGCAAGGTTTAGTCGTTAGTTTTTCTGATGCCGCTAATACTGAACTTCCAGGGGTAGTAAAAACAATTGATGGAGATGATGTTGTGATGGATTTTAATCACCCTTTAGCGGGTGTTGAGCTTAAATTTGAAGTGGAAATTTTAGCGGTCAGTTAATAAGATATCACTCGGTTTAGCCAACTTCTTTCAACATTTTATATTTACGTTGGGCCTTGCCAAATAATCTACAAAACTGAGCTACACTTAGACAGCAGCCAATAAGGATGTTGTCATGCGCTCTCTTGTTCATAATCTAAATGTGTTCCGAGCTTGTTTTGGTTGGAGCTTGCTGGAACTCCTCATTGTTTTAGCCCTTGTGGCTATTGTAGCCTCTTTGGCTGCCCCGCCAATCTATGCAACGTGGCAGCTTCAGTCTTTGTATGACGAAAGACAAAGATTGGCCCAGCAAATTCGTTTTGCCCGATTTACTAGCATACAAAAAAATGCCAAAGTGAGTATCTGTTGGTCTCGTGCTTGCGGTGCGTCAATAGGTTTTTTAACCTACCTCGATAAAAATAACGATAGTTATTGGCAGCATACAGAACTAGTGCTCTCTCAATGGCAGATCAGAAAAGGTGTGTTCTTTCACTTTAACCGTGACCCACAAATTAGCTTTAATAGTGCTGGCAATACGGCGCAATCTGGGACGATGGTTTTGTGTAGCCCTAGCAGCACCTCGGCAGTGGTGAATAGTGAGAAGTTAGGTCATGCGCTAGTGCTCTCCTCAAGTGGACGCTTGCGCGAGGCAAAAGCACCATGCCCATAACGTGCCGACCATGCCAAAACATAGTAGACCAAAAAGGGTTAGCTCTAATAGAAGTTTTATTAAGCTTAGGCTTGTCTAGTATGATGTTTCTAGTGCTTTTTACGGCTCAGAGCCATAGTCAAAAGGTGCTCATTTATAGTCAACAGCTGCACTTTGCCAGCCGCTTATTAGATCAAGTTGCAAGCCAAATGTGGGCCTACCCAGAGCATTATCAATCACTTCTCGCTGCATCACCAAATGGAGACATAAGTTGCTTTAATGGGCACTACTGTAACCCAGTGGCCATGACGCAAATGTGGGCGGCACATTGGCAGGCAGAGCTAGAGAAGCAACTGCCTAACGCGGAACTTAACGTGTTGTGTAACAGTGGCTGTGTGCCTGGTGATACGTTAACTGTTTGGTTGCGTTGGTCGCAAAATTTGGTTGCCTCCACAGACCTTTGTAAACAGGGGACGGCATGCATATACCTCGAAATAGGGCTTTAAGAGCTGTTGGCAAACAATCAGGCTTTACACTATTAGAAATGCTACTGAGTACCGGCCTTGCTGCCTTAATAATGCTTGCCATAACCGCCAGTTTACTGCAGTTCAATCAACATAAGCTGTTGGCTCAAGTGGTCGTTCAAGCTCAATCTCAGGACCAGCTGGCAGTTGCTCAAGTGCGCAGTGATTGGCGCAATTTATGTGGGCCCGGTGTTATTTCAGGTACAGCTCATACCCTCTCAATAATGCGCCTAGTCCATGGACGTTGTGTTAACTATGATTATGCTTATGGTGCTGGTGGGCAAAGCCTCACACGGCGAAGGGCAGGCGGTCGCAGCAGCAGTTTTTTAGCACAGGTAGAATCATTCCACCTTTCTTTTGGAGTGGATACTAATCAAGACTGTGTGATTGATCAGTGGCACTCAAGCTACCAAATAAGTGAGCTTATTAAATTGCACCAAGTGAGGGTTAATTTGGAGCTAAGAATACCAGCCAGCAAACAATTAAGAGCTGGAAAAACTAGTCAGTGGTTATGGCATCAAAATGATGATGTTGTGCTGCATGTGGTTAACTTTATCTGGCGGGCAGTTAATGTGTGTAGCTAAACGCACTAGTTCGCCCCAGGTTTTTCGACCAACGCCAAGGAGTAGTCAAAAGGGGTGGTTGTTGTTGGCTGTATTGATGGTTATATTTCTGATTGCCCTAGGTGTGGTGATGTTGATGTCCCAAGCGCAGTTGAGTCTGCGAAGTGTTAGGCAAGGGCATCAAACCCTACAGGTGAGGATTAACCAATGGCCACCTTTACTCAATAACAGGAGGTATATTGATGCGCAATAACATGCAAGGCTTTAGCCTGATGGAACTGTTGTTAGTATTGGCGTTGGTCAGTACTATCTTATCCTTAGCAGTGCCTTCATGGCGACAACATCAGTTATCTGTAGGCCGTCAACAGGCTTGGTTGCAGTTGCAGCGCATTAGTTTGCAGCAGCAAATGTGGCATATTCAACACGGTGATTATTTTGCAGACATCAAATTAGCAATCAAGCCTGCTGAGCAGGTACGGTATAGTTATCAAGTGCAGCTCACAGAAACAGGTTTTTTACTCTCAGCAACAGCAAATGCTAATGGGCCGCAACGTCATGACGAATTCTGTTGGCGTCTCACACTATCAGATACTGGCGAAATGAAAAGTCTTAGTAAAGGGGGTGGAATCCAGCACTGCAAGTGAGCACTTTGATGATGATATGGGTTACCATGGTTTTTTATTATTAGCAGCTTGGACTAACTTCATGAGCGCGTCGCAACAGCATAAAATTATTGCAGCACTGCACACCCTACCTTTCATCGACATTGATGCCGAAGTGACCAAGCGCGTTGAGTTTCTGAAACAAAGTTTAACCACTGCCGGAGCTAAGGCTCTAGTGTTAGGTTTATCGGGCGGTGTTGACTCAACTACCGCAGGTAAACTTGCACAAATGGCGTGTGATCAGTTAAACCAGCAGCATCACACACAAGAGTATCAATTTGTTGCTGTGCGTTTGCCCTACGGAGTGCAAGCTGATGAAAGTGATGCGCAGCTAGCTTTGGAGTTTATCCAACCCAGCCATCGGATGGAAATTAACATAGAGGCCATGGTGAAGGGTTTAGACTTGGCTTCTGAGTCGTTAATTGAATGGCTTAAGCCAAGTGCTAATAAGCTAGATTTCTCTCGGGGCAATAACAAAGCGCGAGCCAGAATGAGTAGTCAATACTACGTAGCAAGCTTGCTCAATGGGCTTGTTATTGGCACTGATCATGGTGCTGAGGCCGTGACTGGGTTTTTTACTAAACACGGTGATGGTGCGTGTGACATTGCGCCATTGTTTGGCTTAAATAAACGCCAGGTTCGCAGTTTAGCCGCTCATCTTGGTGCGCCTGATTGTCTAGTGTACAAAGTCCCCACGGCAGATTTAGAAGAAAATAATCCACAGCAAGCTGATGAGGAGTCGTTAGGTGTTACTTATGATCAAATAGATGATTATTTAGAAGGAAAGGTGATCTCTAAGGAAGCTCAGAAGATACTAGAGCAGCGCTATCGTGAAACAGAGCATAAGCGACAAGGGCCAGTTACACTCTACTGTAACTGGGATGTATAGCAGGCTATTATTCAAATAAGTCGAATGTTAACCGTTTAAACCAAGATCGTTGCTCGAAGACGTTTTGTGACTCGTCTATCGCAGCTTCATTAGCTAAGCTGGGGTCACCAAAGTTAGCCTCTAATACTTTCTGAGCGTTGCTGGCATTATCTAATAACCCCAATTCTGTATACGCCTGAACCATAACTTTCAAAGCGTCTTCTACTGCTGGCGTAAGTTGGTAATTTTCCACCACATATTTGCCTCGGTTTGCCGCCGCTAGCCAGGCATTGCGAGAAAGGTAGTAGTTGGCTACATAAATTTCGTGTTTGGCCAGTAAGTTTCGCAGATAAACCATCCGTACCCGAGAATCTGCAGCGTATTCGCTATTTGGAAAGCGGCTGAGTAATGTTGAAAAATCAGTAAAGGAGTCTCGCGCTGCACCAGGATCTTTTTTCGCCTTGTCAGTGCCAAGATACTGATCAAACGCACCCGCATTTTCTTCAAAAGCGGTTAGGCCCTTTAAATAGTATGCATAATCCACGTGTTCGTGGTCTGGATGCAAACGGATAAAACGAGCAGCTGCTGTTTTTGCTGCTGTGGGCTGGCTGCTGCGATAGTAAGCGTAAACTAACTCAAGTTGAGCTTGCTCAGAATAACGCCCGTAAGGATAGCGAGCTTCCATCGCTTCTAAATCTGCTATGGCTGGGCGGTAGTTGCCATCTTCTAGCTTTACCATAGCGCTTGCATAGAGTTCTGCTTCTGGTTTTACGTCTTCAATGACTGGCTCAGTGCTGGTGCTAGAGCATGCGCTAAGCATTAAACTGATGAGTATAATTAAGGGAACATGAAGGAAGTGGTTTAAAGTCTTGTGTTGCATAGTGTTTAAGTTGCCTGTTGCAAAGAGGTTGGAGTATATCATTGTCTATTGAGCAGCGTAATTGCTCGGAAATACTGTACAATAGACTCTAGTTTAATATGCTAGTTCAACTAGCGCCAACGAAAGTCTTAACATGCACGAAACTATTTCCCTCCAAGCGCAAGTCGACCCAGAATGGGCAGGCATGCGTGTTGACCAAATTGCCGCAGTGGCATTTCCTGATTACTCGCGCTCACGCTTAAAAAAGTGGATTGAAGAAGGCGATATTCTCGTCAATGGCGAACAGCTTCGGCCTAGAGAAAAACTCTATGGTGGTGAAAAGATCACCTTAGAATGTAAAATTGAAATTCAAGAGCGGTGGCAGCCAGAACCTATCGATATTGATATCGTTTATGAAGATGATCATATCCTGATCATTAACAAAGCTGCAGGCTTAGTAGTTCATCCAGCAGCGGGTCACCATGGTGGCACCTTGCTAAATGCCTTATTACACCACTGCCCGCAACTTAATGGCGTTCCTCGAGCCGGTATTGTCCATCGCCTAGACAAAGATACTACGGGATTGATGGTGGTTGCTAAAACCCTTCCTGCTCAAACTGCGTTGGTTGCCCAGTTGCAAGATCGTAGCATGGGTCGCGAGTATGAAGCAGTTGTTCAAGGCGTACTTACAGGGGGTGGTACGGTAGACGAAGCTATGGGGCGCCATAGCCGCAATCGTTTAAAAATGGCAGTGTCAGCTGTTGGTAAAGAAGCCATTACTCACTTTAGAGTACTTCGTCGCTTTCGGGCCCATACTCATATTCGCTTGAAATTGGAAACGGGTCGGACACACCAAATTCGTGTACATATGACGCACATTAACTACCCATTGCAGGGGGATCCTCTTTATGGCGGCCGGCAGAGGTTACCTAAAGGTTGCGAAGAAGAGTTTTTGGATAGTTTGCGTGCGTTTAAGCGTCAAGCGCTTCATGCCAAGCGGTTAGAGCTAATGCACCCCATTACCCATGAAGATATGGAGTGGGAAGTAGATTTGCCAGAGGATATGGTCGACTTACTGAAGCACCTTGTCACTGATACTAAGCTCAACCCTCACTCGCGTCTCTAATGAATTACTGGGGTCAGCCTTCGTGTTACTTAACACCGGACTGGCCTGCGCCAGCAAATATCCGCGCAATATCGACCTGCCGTGATTTAAAGGCCAATGAGCCAGTTATTGGTTTAGCGGGGTTTAATTTGGCACGGCACGTGCAGGACTGCCCGCAGCGTGTGGCGCGGCATCGTCTTCAATTACAGCAAGACCTTGGCCTGGAGCGTCAACCTTTTTGGCTTAATCAAACCCACTCTTCAAAGCTATTAAGCTTACCTGCAAAAGCTGGGTTGTATGACTGTGATGGTAGTTTTACGCAAACCAAAAACTGGCCATGTGTAGTCATGAGTGCCGATTGTCTGCCAGTGCTTTTATGCAATGCTAAGGGCACCCAAGTTGCTGCGGTTCATGCCGGCTGGCAGGGGCTAGCCAAAGGTATTCTCAGCAAAGCAGTATTGCAGTTTCCAGATCCTACTGACGTAATAGTGTGGCTTGGCCCAGCGATTGGCCCAGCTGCCTTCGAAGTCGGGCCGGATGTACTTCACGCCTTTGGTGCTGATGTTTCCAGTAGCTGCAAAGAATTCACGCCCATTCCAGCAAAGCCTCAAAAGTGGTTAGGCAATCTATATGCTTTGGCTCGTAAAGAGCTACTGGGGCTGGGTGTCACTCAGGTCTTTGGTGGTGAATATTGCACCCTGTCAGCTTCAGATCGTTTCTATTCTCATCGCCGTGACCCAGCAAGTGGGCGCATGGCTAGTCTTATTTGGATAGTTTAGGCTTTCCTAATGTTTTAGTGCATATTACTTGAAAACGTAGACCCAAGACCCCACTTATCTATACGAAGTTACTCACTGTGTTAACGTATCCAGATATCTGTGACTATCGCGGACGAGTTTTATTGAGGTTTATTATGCGTTTTGAAAAACTCACCAATCGTTTACAAGAAGCCATGGGCGAAGCCCAATCGTTGGCCCTTTCTTTAGACCACCAATTCATTGAGCCTGAGCACATGCTCAGTGCTTTACTGCAGCAGCAGGGCAGCTCGGCACAATCTTTGTTAGTTCAGGCGGGGGCAGATATGCCCATGTTACAAACTAAACTAAGTCAGCGCTTAAATAATATGGCCAAAGTAGCTAACGACAGTGGTGACGTGCACTTTGGTAATGGCTTGTCGCGGCTTTTTAACTTAGCTGAAAAGGCTGCTGGAAAACTAGGCGATCAATTTATTTCCAGTGAACAATTGATTGTGGCCTTGGTGCAAGACAAAAACGGTATAGGTGGTTTGTTGGCAAAATCTGGTGTGAAAGCTATTAAGCTAACTCAGGCTATAGATAAGCTGCGAGGTGGTGACAAAGTGGATAGCCAAGGTGCAGAAGAGGAGCGTCAGGCGTTGGATAAATTCACCATTAACCTCACGCAGCGTGCTGAAGCTGGCAAGCTAGACCCTGTTATTGGTCGTGATGATGAGATTCGCCGTGCCATTCAAGTGTTGCAGCGTCGAACTAAAAATAACCCGGTGTTAATAGGTGAGCCAGGGGTAGGTAAAACAGCTATCGTAGAAGGTTTGGCCCAGCGAATTGTCAATGGTGAAGTGCCAGAAGGTTTAATTGGTAAACAAGTGTTGTCCTTGGATATGGGTGCACTTATTGCTGGTGCAAAATATCGTGGAGAATTTGAAGAGCGCCTTAAGAGTGTCCTCAATGAGCTGAGCAAACAAGAAGGTAACGTCATCTTGTTTATTGACGAAATTCATACCATGGTAGGTGCAGGCAAAGGCGAAGGCGCAATGGATGCAGGCAACATGCTGAAGCCGGCCCTTGCCCGTGGAGAGTTGCATTGTTTGGGAGCCACTACCTTAGATGAATACCGTAAGTACATTGAAAAAGATGCTGCGCTTGAGCGTCGTTTTCAGAAAGTATTTGTAGGTGAGCCTACAGAACAAGCCACTATTGCAATATTACGTGGGTTAAAAGAACGTTATGAATTACACCATGGTGTAGACATCACTGATTCTGCCATTATTGCGGCCGCACGATTGTCTCAACGCTATATTACTGATCGCCAGTTACCAGATAAAGCCATCGATTTAATCGATGAAGCAGGAAGTCGTATTCGAATGGAAATGGACTCCAAACCTGAAGTAATGGATAAGCTTGAGCGGCACATGATTCAATTGAAGATTGAGCGTGAAGCACTGAGAAAAGAAACAGATAAAGCGGCTACTGCCCGTTTGAAAGGCTTAGAAGACGAGCTGGCTCAGCAAGAAAAAGAATTTGCTGACTTACTTGAAATTTGGAATGCCGAAAAGGCTTCTGTCTATGGCGTGCAAAAGGTTAAGGAAGAGCTAGAAGTCGCACGACAAGAGTTAGAAGTCGCCCGTCGTAATAGTAACCTGGGGAGAATGTCTGAATTGCAGTATGGAACGATTCCAGATCTAGAAAAACAACTAGAAGCAGCTTATGAGGCTGAAGGGTTAGAAACTACGCTATTGCGCAGCAAGGTAGGTGAAGAAGAAATTGCTGAAGTGGTGAGCATGTGGACAGGTATCCCTGTGAGGCGCATGTTGGCAGGTGAGCGAGAGAAACTTTTGAACATGGAGGACGCTTTGCACCATCAAGTTATTGGCCAATCTGAAGCCGTGTCTAGCGTTTCCAATGCTGTACGTCGCTCACGGTCTGGTTTGGCCGACCCAAATCGGCCTAATGGGTCTTTTCTATTCCTTGGGCCAACGGGTGTAGGGAAAACGGAATTATGTAAATCTTTAGCGACCTTCTTATTTGATACAGAGCAAGCTATGGTGCGTATCGATATGTCTGAGTTTATGGAAAAACACTCAATAGCTCGGCTGATTGGTGCCCCGCCAGGTTATGTTGGGTATGAAGAAGGTGGTTATTTAACAGAGGCGGTTCGTCGCAGGCCTTACTCAGTGTTGTTACTAGATGAAGTTGAAAAGGCTCACCCTGATGTGTTCAATATTTTGTTGCAGGTGCTAGACGATGGCCGGCTTACGGATGGCCAAGGTCGTACTGTGGACTTCCGTAATACAGTGATTGTGATGACCTCAAACATGGGTTCGGATGTGATCCAAACCATGCCTGATGAAAGTCAGTACGAAGAAATGCGCACAGCAGTGCTAGATATAGTGGGCGCTCACTTTAGACCAGAATTACTCAACCGTATTGATGAGCTGGTGGTGTTCCATCCCTTAGGAAAAGAGCATGTCCGAGAAATAGCAGATATCCAGTTATTGAGGCTGCATGAACGGTTACAGGAGCACGAGTTAAGCCTCCAGCTAACAGCTGCGGCTAAAAATCTGCTGGTGGAAGAGGGTTTTGATCCGGTATATGGAGCCAGACCCCTAAAGCGCGCAATTCAGCGTAATTTAGAAAATCCCCTAGCTCAAGAGTTGTTAGCTGGCAATTTTTTGCCCGGGCAAATTATTTTGGTTGATGTAAAAGGTTCAAAGTTGACCTTTGGGTTGCCTACCAAGCACTAGTCTTGCCACCTTAATTGGTGGCTAATTATTCAAAAGGTATGGTTTAATAAAGTGCCTTTTCATCCCTAACAACTTCTCGCAAAACTTGTAAAAATAGCCGGTCTGCATCACTATGCTCGGCATAAATTTTCACGTTGGTGGTGTCTGATATTTTTTGAGCGATAATAGCATCTGCATTATCTTCATCAATTAATTCGCGCGCGATTGCTAAAGAGTGAGGAATAATATCGGGCTCAACAAAGATTTTTTTTAGAAAAATACGCAGCTCCTCAATCACTCGCTCACGATTTCGTAACTCTAAATTAGACATAAACACACCCCAAGCTAAAACGTTTTGCTATTTCTCAATGACTATACCACCAAACGTTTGTATCAGGTTTGAAAAAGTACCGAAGAATTTTGTCAATTTATAATAAATTAACCCCTGTTTTGTGCTTAAGCTATTGAATTACGGGCCTCAGCGTGTGAAAATTCTTTCTTCAGGTTGATGCACATGTCGCCCAGGTGATCCCTGGCGTTTGTGATACGGTAAGCAGTACCCTTTCGCTTGTCTGCCCTGAGTTCTACGCACGTTGCAACCCGACAATGCCTGATCTCCGAGCGTCACCACTATAGGCACATTGGTGCCTGCACGATATTGCGGTCTGGCTACAAGCGCTGTCCGTGATTCTTCGATGGTTACATGAGATAAATCTCAGACAAATAATAATCGCTTCGTTTAGAATGCGGTGAGAGGATAATACAGTGGAAATGCTTTCCGGCGCAGAAATGGTGATCCGCAGCCTACAGGATCAAAAAATAGAGTATATATATGGCTACCCAGGTGGTTCTGTATTGCATATATACGATGCCTTGGCTCAACAAGAGCAAATTAAACATATTTTAGTACGCCACGAACAAGCGGCAACTCATATGGCAGACGCCTATGCGCGCGCATCTGGTAAGCCAGGGGTAGTGCTTGTGACGTCCGGTCCCGGTGCGACCAATGCAGTAACAGGTATTGCAACCGCGTTTATGGATTCTATTCCCATGGTAGTGCTTTGTGGTCAGGTACCCAGCACGTTAATTGGCGAAGACGCTTTCCAAGAAACCGATATGATGGGTGTTTCTCGTCCTATAGTTAAACATAACTTTGCGGTTAAACACCCTTCCGAGATTCCAGATCTAATCAAGAAGGCATTTTACATTGCTAGTAGCGGCCGTCCTGGCCCGGTGGTGATTGATATCCCCAAGGACATGACGACCCCAACGGACAAATTCGAGTACCACTACCCAGAATCAGTGTCCATGCGTTCTTACAGTCCAGCCACCCGTGGCCATAGTGGCCAAATTAAGAAAGCTGTTGAGCTTTTATTAAGTGCACGTCGCCCGATGATTATTGTAGGTGGCGGTACCATAGGAGGCAGGGCATCTGCTGAAGCAACTGAGTTGGCTCGAACGCTAAATTACCCAGTAACGACTACGCTCATGGGGTTAGGTGGCTTTCCAGCATCTGATCCCTTGTGGTTAGGATGGCCGGGCATGCACGGCACCTATGAAGCTAACACAGCGCTGCATAACTCAGACTTAATTTTAAGTATTGGTGCGCGCTTTGATGATCGCGTGACCAATGCCACGGAAAAGTTTTGCCCCACAGCTAAAATTATTCATATTGACATTGATCCATCATCCATTTCAAAAACGATCGCTGCAGATGTGCCCATTGTGGGCCCAGCAAAGAGCGTGTTGATAGAAATGCTAGCCTTGCTTGCCAAGACTGACAGAGTGCCAGACGCAGAGGCATTAGCTGAATGGTGGAGCCAAATAGATCAGTGGCGTCAGCGCCATGGTGGTCGTTACGAGCTTAATGATAACGGCTTACTTAAGCCTCAGCAGGTTATTGAGGCGCTCTATAAAGTTACTAAAGGGGATGCGTACATCTGTTCTGACGTAGGTCAGCATCAAATGTTTGCAGCGCAATATTACAAATTTGACAAACCCAATAGGTGGATTAACTCAGGTGGGCTAGGCACCATGGGCTTTGGCTTCCCAGCGGCCATGGGTGTTAAGTTGCATTATCCAGACGCCGAAGTAGTGTGTGTAACGGGCGAGGGTAGTTTTCAGATGAACCTGCAGGAGTTTTCCACCTGTAGTCAATATGATATTCCTGTAAAAATTGTCTGTTTGAATAACCAATCTCTAGGAATGGTGCGGCAATGGCAAGACATGAATTATGACAGTCGTCACTCCCAGTCGTATGTCAAATCATTGCCAGACTTCCACAAGCTCACAGATGCCTATGGGCATAAAGCCATTACGGTTAAAACTGAAGCAGAGCTTATTCCGGCTTTGGAAGAGGCGTTTGCCTTAAAAGATGAACTTGTGTTCCTCGACATCCACATTGATCCAACAGAACATGTGTATCCCATGCTGGTGCCTAAGGCATCTATGCGTGACATGTGGTTGAGCAAGACGGAGCGAACTTAATGAGGCATATCATAGCGGTATTGTTAGAAAACGAAGCCGGTGCTCTATCTCGCGTAGTGGGTTTGTTTTCCCAGCGTAACTTTAACATTGAAACCTTGACTGTGGCGCCAACTGAAGACCCTACCTTATCACGCCTTACGGTAACCACCTCTGGTAGTGATCGTGTTATTGAGCAAATCACCAAACAGTTAAATAAGCTCATTGAAGTGGTAAAATTGGTTGACCTAACAGAGGGTGAACATATTGAACGCGAAATGATGTTGATTAAGCTGAAAGCGACAGGTCAGCATCGGGATGAAGTGAAGCGCACAGTGGATATTTTTCGTGGCCAGATCGTTGATGTAACTAGCAGTATTTATACCGTGCAGTTAATAGGTGATCAAGGTAAGTTAGACGCCTTTATCAATGCAATAGGCGAAGCCTATGTGCTTGAAACAGTGAGAACTGGAGTCTCAGGTATTGCTAGGGGTGATAAGGTGTTAAGTTTATAGCGCCTGACAAGCTCCTATAGCAGTATAAAAGGTCGTGAATACGGCCTTTTTTTTGCCTAGGATTTTAGTATTATTATGCAGGCATGTTAAGCTAGCGCTAATTAATTCAAAGAGCAGTGTACCTATGAGTCCAGATTCTTCCGATCAATCCAATACCGAAGAGGAAGTGGCAGTTAAGAAGCCAGCAAAAGGCGTTTATCTACTGCCCAATAGTTTCACCACAGCATCCCTATTTTCTGGCTTCTATGCTGTTGTTTCTGGCATGAGTGGCAATTTTGAAAATGCTGCCATTGCCATATTTATTTCTATGGTGCTCGATACTCTGGATGGTAGGGTCGCTCGGCTCACCAATACAACAAGTAAGTTTGGTGCAGAATATGACAGCTTAGCTGATGTGGTGGCCTTTGGTGTGGCGCCTGCACTCATTCTATTTTCTTGGTCGTTGCAGAGTTTAGGTAATTTTGGCTGGGTTGCTGCCTTTATTTATGTGGCTGGTGGTGCCTTGCGCTTGGCTCGGTTTAACGTGCAATTGGAGATGGCGGACAGCCGTTACTTTACTGGCCTGCCAATACCTGCTGCCGCAGGCGTAATGGCTGGTATGGTTTGGACAGGTGTTGATTATGGTCTAGATGGTGAAAGCCTTAGTTACCTTGTCGCTGCAGTCACTGCGTCATTAGGTATATTGATGGTGAGTAATTTTAAGTACTACAGTTTTAAAGACTTAGACCTAAAAGGCAAGGTTCCTTTTGTTGCTTTGCTGGCTGTGGTTTTGGTGTTTGCAATTTATTCACTGCAGCCCCCAATTCTGCTGGCTTTAACCTTCACAGCGTACGCGGTATCCGGGCCTGTGTGTTGGCTACTTAAGATTACTAAGTAGGTTTGGCCGCAGGGATCACCCCACAAAAAAGGCGCTAAAAGCGCCTTTTTTGTTTTTAGCTCTATTTTATCTTTTGTTTGAGTATTCTTTCGGCCTTATTTCCCTAAACTGCTTGTGCTTTGCTCTGCGATGGATATAATGGCGCTCCCTTGTTGAAGGGGCCTTAGATAAGCATCAAGCGAGTCACTAAAAGGCCTTGTAAAACAATGGGCTGGCAAATTCTTAATGAATGAGTCAGCAGTCGAAATAAA
>Ga0209071_1000010_pt1 | contig 136611 bp, 191 predicted proteins | sample CoawatmetaG10DNA_2_FD_187513 | JGI IMG/M metagenome (GOLD analysis project Ga0209071, IMG submission 187513) | Marine microbial communities from the West Antarctic Peninsula - Coastal water metaG108-DNA (SPAdes) (version 2) | ecosystem: Environmental > Aquatic > Marine > Coastal ... | reverse complement strand
GAAAACGTCATTGGTAAAGCAACAGCATCCATTGGAAAAGGTTTTAAGAATATCGGGAATGCACTTAATCCTAAAACTATTGCTGGTCAATTTGCCGATGCAAGTAAGGGATTAAAAAGTGGTATCAGTGACATCATCCACTTGACTCCATCTAACAAGTTTGAAAAAGAGGGTCAAGGACAATTGGATATGGAGATGGGCCCTCCACAAAATCCGATGTATATGAACGACTCTGTACCAAAGGAAGCAGCTGCTGGTATAACCGATATGTTGAATGGGGTTAAGAATGCTCTTATAAGTGTAATACCCAAACAGATTGGAGGCAGTGCCACAATAGGTGGAGATAAGAACACCTCAGAATTCGGCCCAGTCATGCTCCTTGCAGAAGTATGGGGAAACTGTTAATGGATTCTTCAGTAGTATTGGAGAGATGGGTAAGTCTACCAAGAAAATGGTAATGTCAATGAAGATGTTTGGTGGAGATGGATTAGTCTTGAGCGCAGGTTTGAAATCATTCGGTGTGAGTGCAAAGAGAGTCTTAATGTCAGCATTGAAATTCATTCCTGCTGTATTAGGATTTGTTGTTGCAACCACTATGTTTGCAGTTTCAATGATTGTAGCATCCTTACCATTCATTGCAATGGGGTTATTAATTGCACTTGGAGTTGCACTACTAGTTGCAGCGGTGGTTGCAGTATTCAATAAGTTCCCTATCATAGGTGAGACTTTAAAGAGCGTGTTTGGATTTGTATTCGATGTTATTACGAGCATAGTTAGTAACATCATGGATGTCTTTGGTAATATGTGGCAAGCAGTAAAAGATGTCTTCGGTGGATTCTTTGATATGTTCTCAGCTGCATTCCAAGGGGACTTTGGTGGTGTTGTAGATGGGTTCTTTAAAATAGTCACAGGAATATTTGACTTCATGTTCGCACCACTTAGAAAGATTGGTTCACTTGTAGGTGACTTCGTTGAAAGTCTTCTACCCGAATGGGCAGCCAATATGCTTACTGGAAAGCCAATATGCTTACTGGAAGGGGTACTGAATCTGCAGAAGAAAGTGGTCTCTACAATAGAAACAGTTTATTATTCTCTACAATAGATGAAAGTAAGATTGCTGGTGCTTCTAGTAATGAATTACAAGAAATTATTAAACATAACGATTTGAATGAAGACGACATGAAACTAGTTAAAGCAGAAATGGAACAACGTAACAAACTGTCTATAGGTGATAGAGTCCTAGCAAACCAAGGTACTGATTTAGATAAGACACGAAAAGAAGGACAAGCTGCTTCAGAGAAATCCACTGCAATATCAGTTGCAACTAATCAGAACAATAGTTCAAGTGTATCAAACAGTGTCTTTAATCAAATACCTAATGTCAAACCTTTCGAGTCATCTCAAAGTAGGACTTCTACACTATCAATCGATTGATGGATTCTATAAGAAAGATGTCCAAAGAAGAATTGGAAGTATGGACTAAGAATCGTGATGAACAGAGAGAGAAGCTTCTAAGTACCTTCGGTAATCGAGAAGGTAAAACCACCCTAAGAGAATACTGTTTAAAAAACGGTATCAGTCAATCAGAATGAGTCAGGCCCTTTAAGGATATCTGACTTAGACATAGTCTTTCTATTATATTTTGTTTTATCTGTTTGGACTTGAGTAAGTCCGTGTGATGGTGTGACCTTTCGAGTCTTTACCTCAACCTTCTTGCCAAAGATTGCATCCCAATTATCAGCGAATGCTGAGTCATTAGAACTCCGACGTTTTGAACCCTTTCCACCGTGCCATTGATTTGCCATGATATCAACCTAACGGCCCTCTGAATCTACGAGGATTCTGCAGTGCTCTTTTTGCATCTAACTTCTTCCTTCTCTTTTGGTCTTGGTTCTTTTGGTTCTTGATTGCATTCGGTTTCAGAAAATGTTGTCTGTCCCGAACTTCTTGAACTATACCTGCGTTTTCACACTGCTTCTTAAATCGGCGAAGAAGTTGGTCGAACCCTTCTACGTTTCGATTCTTCGGATTTATTTTTGGTGTAACACTTGGCATAATTTTTTCCTAAAAAGTGAAGAGTCGCCCCACGCTTTACAGCATTCCCGCTCTCTTCCGATAGACCCGCTATTCACGTACTATCTTTCCCTTACTGAGTACCCCCAATCTTTTCCACGGTCTCAGTGTGCAGTCGTCTTTATTCAAGGACACATTTCAAAGAAACACGACTGCCCCATAATAAGAACCTAACTGTCAGCAGCTAGTTTCTTAAAGTAGTCCATCGCATCGTCTTCTTCCACTTGGGGAGTTGACTCAGCTGATGAAACTACAGGTTCGTCTGCAACAGGCTCTTTGTTGACATCAGCCCATGGCACTTCTTCCATGTCTTCTGCAACTGATTCTGCTGTAGAATTTGTTACTGCTCCAGTTAATCCAAGAACTCTATCGAGTTTCTCTTTTAACTCTTCGTAAGATTTAAACTCACTAGGTGCAATAATACCACTCAAGCTATGTAGGTTGTTAACCAATGCTACAAGCTTTTGCTCATCATCATATAATGGTGCGGTTGCATCGAACTCTGATTTATCATAGTTCCAGTAACCATCAACTTTTCTGATTTTAATCTTAAAGTTGGCACCTTCACCTCTCAAGTCAAAAGGATTAATTGCTTTCTCATCTTCAAATGCTGGTGAGATTGCTTCCTTGAGTGCTTCAAAGATTTTCTTTCCGTATCTATACTTAAATACTCTACCTTCGTTATCGGGATTTTTAGGGTCTGATATAACAAGGATGTTAGACACATAATGAAGTCTTCGCTTCTGCTTACGTGCTTGGTCTTTGTTTGCTTCAACACCTGTATTCCATAACTGAGTATTGTACTCGGACACTGGGTCTTGTTTATTAAGAGTCGTTAAAGACTTCTCAATATACCAACCGCCTGGCCCTTGGAAACCGTGGTCGAAGTATGATACCCATGGCATCTCTTCACCCTCGGGGGTAGGAAGGAAACGAACTACTGCGTAACCGTTACCACTCTTATCGAGTTCGGGTTTCCACATCGTGTCGTCATTAAAGGATTTTTTTTCACCACCTGTTGGTGAAGCAGTTTCCATCGCTGCTCTTAGTTTATCTAAACTACTACTCATTGTATTCTCCTATTGTATTACAATTTTATTTTACAATTATATCAAGATGTTTCGGATGGGTGACCCCTTCCTAATATCCATTCTTCACTATTCTCATAGTCTAATACATTATAGTCTATTTTGGTTAAACCGTCAATAGGCTTTCTCCAGTAGACATTAATGTCTTCATGCTTCTTTAACAAAGCAAGAAACTGTTGTTGTTGAGTGTGAAACACTCTATCGTCCTTAGTATATTTAGTCTTATACTTAAATAGTCCGCTATCTGCAAAGATGCTAGTAGGGTCTCCATGTTCTAATGCGTCCATACCCATTAAACATATATCTTTATGACCTTGTGCTATTGCATATCCCAAAGCACTTGGGCCACCAAACAAATTCTTAAGGTCGGGGTAGTCATACGTGATTATGTTATCAATGTACTCACCGTTGATTCCTATGAAGTATGCTTCCTCGTAATCAAAATCTCCCTGTATACTAAACTCCGTATCCCCTTCGTTTCTAATCTCAATGAAGTGTTTCCATTTACTAAATTCTATCTTCATCATGTCCCACATTTCTATAGGGACTGTATTGAACTCTGCGAATGCAACCTTGTTTGTCTTATAGTATTCTTCCTTGACGATACCTGCTTGAACTTCTATATCAACACAGAATAATAGGTCGGGTTTAGTTGGAGTGTCTCGAACTGCGTTGAAACCCCACCACTCTTCATCTTTAAATGAAGACCAATCTATATCTTTCTGACTTGGGCCGTTGCCTACTATATTGAGCATAGTTCCATTAGCACATTTCTGTATTTCTTGTAATCTATGGAAATGAATGCCTTGTACTTGTTCAATTTCAAATGAACCTCGGGGTATACGACTTTCTCTGATATTAATTTCTCCCAATCTTTGGTGAAACCGATTATCTCGTCCATGATGCAAATAGTTTCTAAACTTACTTTCTTACTCATGTAAGCTTTCAATAATCTAGGGTGTTGTCCATCAACTACCTTCAACTGTGTTTTGATTTTATAGTGACTGAGTAAATCATTCACTTCAGTCTCGAACATGTAACTAAGCTTCTGATTACGTTTCTTCCATTCTCTATATCTCTTATCACATTCCTTATCTAGAAGGTCACCCGCCCAGAAATCTTTGTATGAAAGATTTGCAATATAGAAATCTTGTAACTCTTGCTTGTATGTTCTAAACAATTTACCGAAATGGTATTTGTCCTTACGTTTGAGGAAAGAATTGATATCCGATTTTACCTTTCCGTTATACTTAACGAAATCATAGTCCTTGGAATAAAAATGTAACTTTATACCAAGGTACAATGTGTATGCATCGTATCCTTCCCTCGAAGTCATTACTTAACTAACTGAATGCTAGTTGTTGCTTCTATGAATGCTCTCTCTACACCACTATTGGTCTGTGTAGCAAAAACATAATTATTGAAGACTATGTTAGTTGGAGCTTCCAATCCAGTGACCGCTACACCATGTGCAAAACCCATTCCGCCTTCGGGATTGGATACAATCATTCTAGGATTATCTAAACTTATAGTACCGTCGATAACTTCATTAAATTTACCTACGTACTCTCCACTTATTGCCACTACTGTGACGATATCACCTTTTTTCATGTCAACATCTCCCTTAAAGGATTCCAGCTATAATCTATGTAAGAAAGTGTACTAGTGCCACCTCGACTTGCCATAGTATTACATAACTTAATCATTTCTCTATCTGTCAATTCATTCAGACATTTGTTTAGGTCTGCTTCTACTGCGACTCTGTCATTTTTTGCACACTCTTGTATGCCTTCTTCTTTATTCATAATTACCTACTTGTTAAAGAAACCTGTAATGGTTCCTTGTGCTGATGTACCCCTGTTTATCATTTTAAGAGTCGTTGCTTCTGCTTCTAACTTCTCTTTAAGAGGTTGGGATATTAACCTCTTCGCTGATTCGGGTTCGATTTTGTTATCTTCACAAACTTTAATGATTGCTCCCATAACATCTGTCTTACCACCTACCAGTAATCTTTCTACTTGTTCTGTGAAATCTTTCTTACTTATCACTATTATACTCCATGTAAATTTCGATATTGTTCTCTTAACTTGTATAACTCTTCAACATGGTCTTCGGGGTTAGCCGAGAACAGTTGAAAGTTACCGTTTTCCAAACTCACAATTGCAGTGACTTCTTCAATGGGTACTCCAGTGAGTTCTTCCACCATGATTGCATAAGCAGTCATCTGAAGAAACCAAGGTTTTGCCATATAGTCTTCTTTGAAACTAGATGAGGTTTTGAAATCTATAATAGAGAGTGCATCTTCGAATACTCCGACACAATCTACACGTCCAGCCATCTGCAATGCATTACTGACCAATGGTGCCTCTAGAGCAATCGGTACAATTTCATCCAGTACACCTTTAACTCCGTTGAATCTATTTTCTTCAATGAGGTCTGCAAATACTATCTCATCTTTTTCTTGTCTTAAGTAATCTTCCACTACTTGGTGAAATGATGTTCCTCTCTTGGAAGCACCAGTGGAGATTCGATTGGCTTCTTCTGCACCAACTCGTTCTCTCCATAATTTGATATGGTCTCTACTAAGTAATCCTGTTACCGTGGTAACACTTGGATAATAGAATGATTCAGTTCCATCGGTGTAGTACCTCTTACCATCTTTTTGAATGGTATGTAAATCTAGGTCTTCTAACTCGTGTAACTCTACGAGGTTTCTTTTAATTTCTGTCATGTCTCTATTATACTCTTATTTACCTTGTAGGTCAAGATGCTTCTTGACAATATCTCGGGTCTTAACTTCTTTACCCGATTTTCTATGATATCGTTCACCCATAGGTGTGTCGATATTAGTTGATGCAATTTTCTGAAGTACATCGTTAAAACCACTTGATACTTTTACTCTGTCACCAGTGCCACCGACAATCATCGGAGCTCCGATTTTCTGAGTTAGGTTGGGGTTGTCTTTTAAGAATTGGTCGACGGCTTTCCATGACATCATTTTTTCAGTCACTTCACCAGTCTCATTATTTATAAAATCATATAGAGGCATACATAAACTCGGGGGTGGGTCTTGAAGTCCACTTTGCAAAATCTTTCTTATATTCTGTGTAGTATTTATGGTATGCATCGACGACACTTTCTGATTTGACATCATCTGGCATACATTGAGGTGGTTCTCTCCATTGTCCTAGTTCAATATTATGGGGTAGGTTGTTCAATGGGATTCTGAGTTTTGTGTCTGTTAAATGGGCCCTGGCATATCTATAGGTGTACTCCTTACATAACGCTGCAAATAGGTCATACGTAAATTGGTACTGAATTGCGTTCTCTCTAACCCAAATTGCACTAGGGTGATTTATGTGTGAAGCCTTATATAGGACGTTTTCGTTCGGCCCATCAAGTCTCCATCTTTGAATTCTACGTCCACTAGATGCATCGGTGTATTGTTCACCATCTAACATTCTATGTGCAGTAGATAAAAGTTGTCCGTATTCAATAACCATCTTAACTACATGTTTGTCACAATGTAGTTCTGCAGCGATTTGAGGATTCGGGTCTAAGTAAAATATGTTCATTGTTTTTTTGAGAACTCTAGTTCTTGTTTCCAGTTTAATTTATTGCTTTCGTAACATGGACTACTCTGTTGACAAACGATAATTCGTCCACCATCCATATCTACTCGAATACTGTCCGTGGTAAATGTGCCACCATGTCTGTCATGGACAATACACTCTATTATACCATTTTGGTCTTCTTTGTGTAAGTGCTTAAATAGAAATACTAGTTCTTCTTTTGTCATAATCTTATTTGTAAAATATGTGGTTATCTATGGTAACTGTTTCGTTCAGAGAGTCCGCCCAATAAGGGTTAACACTGTCATTATGGTAATGGGTGGCACCTTCAGTGATGTCTCCGTACTTATCCCATGTAACTTGCCTTGCAGTGTCAAGAGATAACTCCCATGTGGCACTATCTTCGGGTGTATCTGACTTACCATCACACCACCATGAAAATTGGCACATGTTTCTAACTGGTACAACCGTACCATTCCAATTGGTCTTCCATTTGGACTGATATACGACTCCACAAATTGTATCGGGGTAGTCAACACTCGTAACACGATTTTGAACGACTTGTGCTACGGCTATTTTCCCTGCAAGAGGCTGATTTCCTGCTTCAAAGTAAATGTTTTTTGCCATGCAGTAAATATCACCGTTAGGGTCGGATGCATAAGCCTTCTGAATGAAGAAAACACCAATTAAAGTGATTGTCATTAAGGTCATGTGCATCGGGATAAAATATTTAGACTCTGAATTGGGTATTTTCATGATTTGTAAGCCATCCATGCATTTACAACGGCAAAAGATTGCTCTTTGTTAAAACCGAAGTTCTCTTGAAGCCATCTAGGGGCTCCAAACATGTTAATTGTGCCACTTTCTTGAAGTGCATCCAATTCGGGAAACCATTCGGCTGCCTCAAAAGGCAAATCTGCCTTGGTTAGTTGTGTATGGTTCAAATTATCCATTATCTAAGTCCTCTATTTGTGACAATGTCTCTTCTACTTCCGAATCGGACAAATATCCAATAACATCATCGGTGATTGGGGTTGTATAACAGGCTTCTCCATCTTCGAGTACCATTATTTCCCATTTATCTTGAGTCCATCCATATGAACCCTTGTGTTTGATAACCGAAGCACCAAAACCGTTCTCAAAACTGTGAACAATCTGTACTCCGCCGTTATAATTTTCTTTATGTGTTATCACTGTGCTTTTGCGCCTCTCTAATCGGTTTCATATGTCTATCAAACCTGTCCCACTCTTCGTCGGCTTCTTTTAATCGGGTCTTTCTAGATATCTGTCTTTTTTCGGAATCCCTTAGAAGCATCATAACGGCTGCACACAATACTAACCCTAGAATGAGTATTAAACCCATCTGAATTATGTTTGCAGTATCCATTATACGCCTGAGGTTGTGTGTGAATACACATCGGGACAATTTGCCACACCACATACACATGTATGGGTTCCTAACACCTTGTCTATTTGAGCAATACCTTCTTCAAGTAATAACTCATGTGCAGATTGAGGTCGCATGTCATTAGCGTCCGTTGTACCGTACTCGGCAAGATTGATAACATCATCTGCTGTCAATTTACCACCTGTTTGATTTGCAATCAAAGTTGCAGTGTCTTTATTCATCATAATAATCTCCTATGAATTTGCATTGTAGTCAGCTTTGATTCCGCCGTCTACTATTAGTTGAGCAAGTTCAGAAGCAATGTAGGATTTTCCACCTACGTGCCAAGAACACTCGTTAAGAGGAACGTGTCCGTCCTTCCAGTTATAAATTGTGACTGTCTCATAGTCGTAGTCGTAATCTTCCATACCTTCTTCTTCAAAGTACTTCACATTAAGAACCCACTCGCAATTAACTTTTGCATATGGGTCAGCATCCATGTAAGTAGGTTTGCCGAAGAGTCCTAACAACTTATCATAAGTCGTTGTGACATATCCCTTAAGGGAAGTGCCAGACATTCCATCATCTTCTATTTCGTATTCTTTAATCAGCATTATGCTACCTCACTTTCTTTTAATTTTTCGAACCACAAACCGAGAGCTCTTTCACCCACGATTTTGGTACCGTCTACCATGACGAACTCGACATGATACTTTGCAATATCTCTAGACTCTAACTTGTAAGTCCATACTGCAACTTTAGAAAGAATTTCTTCTCTCATATATCCGTGTTCACCGTTGTCGGTGACTTTCTTAGAAGTCCACAAACCTTCGTGGTTCTTCTCAAGAATATAAGGGGTCTCCCACTCTTCGATACGTGAACTAACGTCATTCTCGTCAATCAGTTCCCAATCAAGGATGTATTCCATCGCTGCCTCATTCTCATACGAATGAATAATTGCAGTCTCGGCTATGAGAGCCTCAAGATACTCCGTATTGATAAAATCAATATCTGTGATAAGATATGATGAACCACCTTTAAACTTCCAGTAGGATTCAGACACACCGTGGACATAGTCCTCATTATGCGATGCATAGTTTTCTTTGTACTGGGTATTGATTAGTAGGTTTAACATATTTTATTTCTCTCTTGGTTTCTCATTATATACATAGTATAACATAAAGCTTAAGTCATTGTCAAGGCAAAGATATTCTTTGCAAGGAATAACAACCCAGCTCCATTTAACATAATCAATGCACGGTCATGCCACAGTATGGAAACCCATAACCATAACATGATACCAACAAAGGATAAACCTAAGTCGTACATGTGATACCCCTCGATTCCTCTCATAGACATAGCCGATAAGACGAAGACGGATGCCACCCATTTCACGTACCAGTCAAGGGTGTGTTTGGGGGTGGCGGACTTGAAAATCCTTTTCGAATTCTCAAGTTCTATTTTACTATACTTTAATTGACTCATACTAAGTAGTGTGGCCCATGTTGATTTCCTCTAGTAACTGGATATCCACCTTCCATCAGCAGATTTCCCCTTGGTGCATTCAGTGATGGGGTTGCCCATCCAGCCGATGCAAGAACGTCACCCACTTTGAAAAGGACTTCCTTCTCAACGATGCCATTCACTCTTTCCATTTTTCTGACTTTGGTGAATTCTTTCTTATTGATAAATCCCCAAACAGAATCTTGATTACCACTGTTGGCAATTATCTTAATGTACTTCCTACCTTGAGTGTTAACACTCCAAGAGTAGTAGTCCAAGCTTGGATACGATTCACAATGTACGGTGTACAAATCTTTGCAAAGTTTATCACACAACTCTAAGAGTTCTTGTTCTTGATTAACCTCTTCAACTAGTGCTGATAATTTCATTACGCTGACTGCCTGGATGACTTTGCTGGCTGGAATTGATAATTTCATTACGCTGCCTCCAACATTGAGTAAGGAACATTGACTTTTGAAAGTCCCCTTCCTTGCCAGTTCATTTCAACAACTGCTTTCTTGGTATTCATTTTCAGAATCTTGGCAGGAGTAGACTTAGTCTTTTGAACTACGTATACTGACTGACCAACTGAGAAAGTTGCCGTTGCAGATACTTGTTTTATCTGATTTGCATAGTGAACAATTTCACTCAAATCACTTTGAGACATTGTTAACATTGCTTTTTTTATAGTTTGAACATTCATATTTTTTTCCTTTTGATTTTTCATTATATACATAGTATACCAAAAAGCTGGGGGCATCGTCAAGGCTAATCTTGGCCGTCTAGATACATTGATACTGCTCTCTTTTCTAAAGGAGTCAAATCATCTGCTGATGAAAATCGTGAATACGTTAATCCTATACTTGTCATTTTGTTTCCAGCTGTGACCGCTGCATTCCATAACAGTAATGAGTCTTCATCATTGCCTGCATGTAGTTCACCCATCTCACATGCCGTGATTAGGCTACGTCCTAGTTTGACGATTTTCATTTCTTGTTCGGGGGATGAATAGATACTTCTTTCCATTATTAACTCCTAAGTTTAATTGTTTATTTAAGAGTCTAGTATAACAAAAAGCGGGGGGTGCTGTATAGGCCTTTTATAGTTTTTTTTGTATTTCGTCCAATTCTTTTAATTTGGAGTTTATGATGTCTACTCTATTAGGCCAATAGATATAGTCCTTGTCTGAATCCTTTGCAAGATTCTCAAGTAGGGGTCTGACAAAATCATCGAGTTTCTTGATTACTTCCGTTGCAGTAGTAGTCTTCTCAATAATCTTAGTATCAATGGCTGCAAGTTCATCTGCATCCATCGCTGTAAATCCGAAATCGTTATAGTCTGTCATATAGGTATTTAGGTCTTATGTATGTAAATGATAAAACGTTTTATTAAGAGTTTCAATATCTTTAAGTGTTTGTTTATCTGATTGTACCTGTAGATAGTTCTCTGAGTTCTGTAGTGTAATCTCGGGGATGTCTATATGTTTACTACCTGTACAATGTGAGTATATCCAACTTGCAACTTCGTTATGTGAAGTAGATGGTATGTCGGGATGATTTAAAAGACCTAGATTCATTGTAGTGATTCTACATTTTTTATCTGAGTTCCATGTTAGGTTATTTGACAAATGATTCAACGCTGCTTTCTGAGCGGAGTACATGTACCCTTTAGATATGTTTGCATTGGCAGCTCGTGATGATATGTTGATGATTGTTTTTGTTTTATCATCTCTCCATTCAGTGAAAGCTTTCATTAATAAGAAACTCTGTTGGAAGTCTACGTGGGCGCAATTGATAAACGTATCGTATCCATCCCAATCGATTTCATCGTTGAGTATACTCTCTATACGTGCATGATAGACTAGATGTATTGTTCCAACATATGGAGTCTTTGAAATTACATCACCTATGCATTGTGCAAGACCTGTACTACCTGTTATTATTACGTTCATAGTATCCCTTTACTAATTCAAAACTTTCTTTACCAAATAGAGTACCGTCAACACTACATTTATTGCATGGTGACATATCTCTATTTCCCTTGATTAACTTCTTACGTATCTTGTTCATTGGTTTACTGAACCAAACATCATGTAGTGACTGAGTACAAAGATTGCCTACGACATGTTCTCTACCCCAATCGTTTGAACAGAATAGAACGTCTCCGTTCCAGTCGACAAACATTTTATAGAATGGGTAGTGACACACTTTACCTTTAAGAGCTTCTATAGTACTGTCTTCGATACCAACCCAATCCATCATACCACTACGGTTATTTAGGATGAGTCCGTGGGTCTCAAAATCACCCCAATGCATTCTGTATCTGTATCTTGCTTCGGGAATCGTTTTCATTACTTCGTCAAAGTGTTCTATCTGCTCTACACCATCGTATAGATTAATGTAAAGTAAATCTAGTCCACTGTCGTTTAATAATTCCTCTGCATACTCTCTAGTAAGTTTATCTCCGTTCGTGTTACATTCTAATGTAGCAAGTGGAACTGTTTCTCTAAAGGTACGTACAATTTCTCTGAACTGTGGGTTAAGTAAATTCTCTCCGTAACCACTTAAAGATATCTTGCCCGAGAATCCATTCTCATGTAATTCCTCACCAATGATTCTTGCAGCCTTGGGAGTCATATGTAAATTTCTATTTCCGAATACTGAAGGGTCGGCACGAGGACAAAATGAACACGTCCTGTTACATAACTCTGTCGTGTTAACCTCTACCGTGATGATAGAACTTAACTCTGTAAGTTGTGTCTGTCTATCCCAATGTTTACTCTCTTGTTCTCTTCGATGTGCAAGGAAGTCGTGTTGGTCAACTGCAGTAATAGGAATATTACTTGACACACTTGACTCTGATATGACGTTCCTGTTCATCCAATAATTGTTCGTGGTAAGAAAAGTTGATGTTGTCACCTACGTTAAATCCTTCTGCAAAGTACTTGGGTATAATAAAAAATTGTGCTGACTTCTCTTCACTAATTTTACAGCTTCTTGGGTCGCCGTGTCTATTGTAAAGGTAAGGACGAAGTAACAGTCCTTGTTTTTTTAAATCGTGACTAGAGAAAACTAGGTCACCGTCTTCTTCATATAAAAAGACATGGGGGGTATCGAATTGGATACCTAATCGTATTGTGTATTCTAGGGGGAAATTAAAACGAAGAACGTCATCCTCTATATTGGATAAACGTTCTTCGTATCTTGGACTTACTTTTTTTAAATCGAGGGGTAGTACTTCTGATTTCTTAGAAGTATCCACCGTCTCGCACAGTATCATTGTCATTATCTGTCTCTTCGTCACTGTCTACTGCTGATACAAATGAACCGTCATCCTGTAAAGATTGGATTAGGTCATCGGTCTGAGTCTGAAACGACTCAATCATTTCTGCTTTAGTATTCGAGGTTGATACTTCAAACTCTAAACTCTCAGCAGCCTTCTTAATTTGTGTCTTAGACATTGCATCTAGTTCTGCACTTGAAGGAATTGTAATCTCGTCAAAAGATTCTTCTTCTTCCATATCTGTCTGTGCATCTATCTTGGCTTGCAAGTTTGCAAGTAACTCTTCTTCACTGTCGAAAGAAGGGATAGTTTTTTCTACTGGTGCTTCTACTGTCTGTCCTGTAGATAAAGTTTCTGCTCTAGGTTTAAAGTTACCACCTGTGATTACTGGTTTTGCAAGAGTTGATTCAACCCTTTCAATTGCCCTGTCTTCTTCCTGTGTTAAACCTAATGGTTCTACTTCATCTGATATTTCAAAACCTTGGTCTTCTTCAGCTTGGATGTTTTCTTCTGTCCACTCTGAAAAGGATTTCTTTGCTTCGGCAACTTGAGTATCGAATGCAACCTTTTCATCTGCCTCTGCAACTTCAGAAACCTTTTCAACTTCATCTAAGAACGATTCAAATGATGTTCCTGCTGGTTGAAAGATTGGTGTCTCAACTGCTGGGGTATCAAATGTTTCTTCTGCTGGTTGGATAGTTTCCTGTATCTGAGGACGCCTGTGATGAGGCAACTCTGATTCTGTTGGTACTGGCATACGATGTTCGTATGGTGCAGAGTCAACCCCTGCTGATAATGGTGCCACTGGTACTATTTTTGATTCAACTTTGGTATGTGATTGTGGAGTGTCATGAGGAACGTATGGTTCTTCTGTTGCTACTTCACTGGTACCATCGTCGGGGTTCATTGCACGTGCAAGACCGAATGCTCCACTTCTCTTAGACTCTGTTCTAGGTGCAAGAGGTGTTTGTACTACTGGGGGTGGAGTTGGGATTTCGTATCCATGCTGTTTTGCAAGGACACCAATCTCTTCTGCTGACAACTGTACGAATCCTTCAGAGTTTAATTCACCCTTCTTAACTCCAATGACTCCGTCGCCATTTAAGTCCATGTTGATTCCGTGTGAAGCAAGAACTGCTTCTAGTTGTGCAACCTTAAGGTCAGCCTCTTTTCTTCTAACTCTCTCAGCAGACATTTTGTCATCTTGTTCTCTTTGACGAGCTGCAAGTTGTTCTGCTTTTGCAAGTCTATCTGCAGCCTGAAGTTCTTCTGCTCTACGTTGAGCATTTGCAATCATCTGATTGTATTCTTCTTGACCTACAGCATATTCTCTAGTAACCGTGTCTAGGGGAACAAGTTCTCCTTGGGTTACCTTACCACTTTGTAGATGTGATTGGACTAGTGCGTTGATAACACCAGCACTGTTGATTGTGAATCCTATCTTGAACTCTGCAATCCTTTGTTGGATTCTTTCCAGTTCAGTAGGTTCGGGTGCTTGTTGTGCAAACTGCGATGCAGTCTGATTTTCATTTGTTGCCATAATTAATTTTACTCCATGGAGAAGAACTAGACTAGAAAGTTATTTACTGAAGTTAAATCTAACTTCCCTTTGTAATATGTATAGTCTCTGTCTTCCTTATATTTAGTTAGCAGTTGATTTCGGGGAACGCTTCTTTTACGATTTGTCGGTTAATATTTGGAAATGCCCAAGTGCCGTCCTTAATAAGGTCGAGTACTTCTGCTTCTTTAGCAGGTATTCCTTCTAGTAGACCAATCCACATGTTCTCTCTTTTGGACATAGGGACTTGTTCTGTTACAAAGTATTTAAACAGTCTATGTTCAAATCTTAAACTTGTTTCTGCAAGGTCTGAACTAGGAGCTTTATTCGAACCATAAGGTGTCTTACCTTCTGGCAAAGTCGAATTAATCTCGGGGTCAAATGCCCACATAAGACATGGTTTAATTGCACCATTCTTTTCTCCAAATACTCTCAACCCTTGGGCTGCAAGCTTGGAACTTGTTTCTGCAACGATATTCGCTTGACATAATATTTCATATACGTCTGCATCATTTGGTAGTACTGCTCTTTCTGTGACCAGTGTTAACTTAGGTTTGTTAGGAGCTCCTTTCGGTCTTCCTCTTCCTTTCTTTTCTGTCATAATGTAAAATCCTCTACATGGTTTAACAACTGGTCTAGTCGATGTGTTCTTAGATAATCAAAGACTTTACCTTTTACTGGTGCAGTCTTCTCAAACTCATCTAATATATTCTGTTCTATATCAGCTGGTATAAACTCTAAATCAATTAGAGTTTGGTTTCTCAAATAGTTACGATAAAATTTATCGTCACTCTGTATGGTAATTCTTAAGTACTTATCTTTGATAGGTTTCCTTAACGGTGTCTGTCTGATACCTTCGTCTAAACAATTATCGTTAGATAGAATGTTTGGGACTCCGTCTGACTTATCACCAGTAAGGATATGTTCTCTCAAAAATAAATCGGGGTCTTCAACCGTAATAAGTTTATTAAGGTTAGGACTCCACTGAGTTACGTACTTGTATTTATGGAGTTGCTGAAAGTCCTTATCTCCACTCACTATCATGACCTTCTCTCCGAAGGGTGCATGTTTAGTTAGGATTGCAATGATGTCATCAGCCTCACACTTCTCTACAAACATATAACGGTAGGGAAAGTTCTCTTTGATTTCCATCTTCACTTTATGAAGTGTATCAAAGATTAATCCCCAATCCTTATCATCTGCTTCTCTAGACTTCTTACGGTTTGCTTTGTATTGTGGATAGTAGTCTCTTCTCCATGGATGGGATGCATCCGTGCAAAGAGTAATCTCTCCATACTCTGCTGAGTATTTCTTTTGATAACCTCGAACTGAATTAAGAATCATGTGTCTCAACATGTCTTCACTCACTTCCCCATTGTTCATTTTTAACTGAACCATCAAACCTGCTATTATGGTTTGAGTAAAATCTATAAGAATCATTTAATCACTTTTAATAATAATGTATTTTTGGTCATCATGTCGTTTCCGTCTTTCAACTTCGACCTAGGAATCTCATCCATAAATCCACGAGCAATAATGTTACCACCTGTTACTATTCTATCAAGCAACTCCCAATCTGTCAAGGTCTTTTCTTTACATGAATCATATCCTGTAATTCTAGAACCCTTAACTGCAAGGTTACCTTGGAAGTGTGTAAACTTCTTTGATGCTGTGTTGAATGTAAATAAGTCGTAGGCTCTTGGTATCTCTATCGGTTCGATAGACGTATACCTTTCCCACTCTGCAAGGAAAGGAAGCTTCCTTACCATACGTTTGGGTGTCATAAGTTTTACCTTACGAATTGGTTTGTATTCCTCACAAAACTTATCGACATCGGATTCGATACCTTCTAAGAATTTAAGGAACTTCTTCTTCTCTGCTTTTGTTAAGAAGTTATAGGCTTCGTCTAATTGGTCGCAACCTTCTTCATTCTTAACTTCGGATATCATCGGTGAGAGTTCACCTTTAAGAAAGTTAATAACCTTACCACTGTAACCTAGTGAAACTAGATACTTGTACATAGAAAAAGACGAGGACTTGTTGTCCACCCATTTATCTATTTGTAAGTCTACTTCCCCAAAGGCATCAAGTGCTTTGACTTTCATTCTCTCTTGGATATTTATTTTTGGTAGTTCTGTTTTCATAATCATGGGTGTATTATATAATAAAGCCTAGGGCATTGTCAAGTTACTTTAGAAAATCAACTATCGTCTTTCTCATCTCTCTTGTTCGTAATCATAAATTTACGTGCTGGATTTATCATTAAATTTGCACGTTGCATTAAGTCACGATTTGCAAGGAAAGGAATAAGTCCTCTACTATCCAAGCTAACTTCCTGTTCGTATATAGTGTTTAGGAAATTCAATTCCAATTCTACTACGGGTCTAGTCTCTGCTGGCTTGGTCAGCTGAACTTCTCTTATAAGGGGTTTGTTATATTTGACACCATCGGTTTCCCATTGCACTGACTTCTTTCCATTCTTGCTAGAGATAACTAGGTTATCTGCATGAAGAGAACAAGCTGATACTGAGTTACCTGTATCCATCTTAATCGTCATCTCTTGACCTTCGACTTCGATGGTTTCTAGAACTCCACATTCAGTAGGGGTCTTCTTCCATAAGTCTCTGTCTCGATAAATCTTTAAGACTTTCTTAACCATGTCTTCACCAATGACTGAGGAGATTCCTTCTGTGCCTGGCGAATGATTTACTTCTAATAGGTAAGGGGGTTCAGTCTTTCTATTCTTTGCTGGAATGAAATCTACTCCGACCCACTGACCGTTAACGACCTTGGCTGCTCTTAAACAAACATCCATTTCTAGTTCTGTTAACTTTACTTCTTCAGCTTCTGCACCTTGGGATACATTACTTCTGAAGTCATCGGTAATTTTATTTCGTCTCATTGCACCAACGATTTCTCTGTTGACAATAATGACACGGACATCGTAATCCGATTCGATGTATTCTTGTAATAGGATATCACAGTAAGGGTCAATCTTATAAATCAAGCTGACCTGTGATTGTAATGAACGTTCTGTTTCGATTAATAGAACACCCACACCTTTGGAACCCTGTAATGTTTTGAGTACCATCGGGAAGTCATTGTCTAATGCTTCATGGGCTCTATCAACTGTCTCTTTATCATCGTTAGGGATGAGTACCGTCTTCGGTTGGTTTAGACCTATCTCTTGCAGTCTGAGGTACGTTCTAAACTTGTCTGAACAAACTTCGATACATTCCCTAGGGTTACACGTTGCAACACCGTAGCGTTCAATCTGAGAGATTAAATCAAGGTAGGAATCTTTCTTGGTTACACCACCTCTAATCATAACTAATGTGTCTGCATCAATCTCGAATCCTTTCTCATCATCTTCGTTATGAATAAAGATGACACCAGTATCTTCATCACGGTCAAGGTAAGCACCATTGATACGTACTGAATAAACTTCGAGTCCCATTGCTTCACCTACCGATACCATCTTAGTACTAGTAGATTTCTTTGCAACTTTCTTTGGACGTTCTGCAATTACCACGAGGCGATAAGGGTCTGACTTCTTAACTGTGTCTTCTACGATTAATTCATTAAATGATTTCATCATCGTTTTCCTCTTTGTGATATGACATTATTTCATCACTGACTTTTGTTTCCCATACGTATGGAATTAATCCATGTACGATAAGAATGAAAGCCATTCTCCATGCATGAAGTAAGTGTCTGAAGTATCCCATACCAATGTCTGTTAGATGTTTCATACTGTCTTGTTATTACCTACTTCTAAATTCTGTTCTTCTAATGGTGTTAACTTTCTTTTATGCAATGCAACAAAATGTTCTGCATCAACTAACACTAATGGTTTACTTCTGTTCCTCTTAATAACAACTAAGGGTTCATACTTACCACAATTACTTTCTGCCTGAGCATATGCAGCCCAGACGTTCACAGCTTCTTGGTTCTTACATTCAATAGAGTAGGGGAACTTCTTACGAGTCTCTCGACCCATAATAATATCCTCACCTTGAGAACCCATTGGCCTACTCTCTAAATCTTCTTCATGAAGGTCAAGAGTCTTAACCATGAGTTGGGCAAACCATTGCTGTAGTTTACGACCTTTAGCTTTTGCTGACGATGTCTTCATTAAATGTAATACTCACTCCACAACCACAACTGGCTTCTTCATTTGGATTCTGAAACGTAAATGTTTCATTCAATCCTTGTTTTTCATAATCTAATGTCATCCCATTTAAAAAGGGTTGACTCATTGTATCTATTAAAAATTTAAACTTACCGTAATCTATTTCTAGGTCACCGTCTTTATATTCATCTCGAATGAATACATATTCGTAGCCAGAACATCCACCGCCAGTAACACCTAGTCTTACTGAGTCGACTTCCTTGTCTATAAGTTTTGCTATTGCTATGTCTGTAACTTCTATCATCGAAGTATTTATGTATACATCACAACTAAAACGATTAAAGATGTAACGGTAAAGAGAAATAAATATCCTAGGACTACTGCTGAGAAAAATATTTTCCAAGGACTGGGTTTAAAATCACTGTCGACTTTGCCCACTCCAAACAACATCCTAAGAGTATTTAAAATCAAACCTCTGATTCCCATTCACCATGCTGTTCTGCATCGTCCTTCATAAGTTTCTCTGACTTAGGTCTGAACAACTCATAAGGAACATGGCCCGGCTGGTCTTCGGGAACGTAAAGGAAATTAATATCGGAACGGTTACACGTATCGATTGCATCGAATATAGATTCGACTAATGCTTCACCACCTAAATTAAATGATGTATTAAAAATAATGGGGGTGCCATTCTTATCACCTAACGCTCTAATTAAATTATAATAATTAGGATTCTGTTCTTCATTAACTGTTTGTATTCTACACGTACCGTCTGCATGGACGATAGAAGGAATCTCTTTGTATGCTCTTTCTTTACATTGAATTGCAAACGACATATAAGGGGAAGACTTAAGTTGTAACATCTCGAAATAATCGGATGCACATTCTTCCAATACAGTACCAGCAAATGGTCTGTAGTATTCTCTCTTCTTAATAGTATTAATAATTTGTTTTGCATTCGGATTGGTAGGGTCAAATAATATTGAACGATTACCTAATGCACGTGGGCCCCACTCGGAATGGTTCTGATACATTGCAACGACTTGTTTTTCATCTACTAATAGATTGACAACTTCGTCTATGTCTCTAATGACTTCTGTCACACGTAATGATTTTGGTTTATTATCTTTCTTAGCCATTATACTTCTCCTTCAGTAGTATCTATTTCTACACCGTCGATACCCGATTCTAATTGTGTGTGTAGCCAGAAAGCTGCACCCACCGCAGTACCACCGTCATGGGGGACTGGGTCAACAAAAATATCCATGTCGGGAAACTCTTGAAGGTATCTATAATTGTTAGTACAGTTTAAACTAAACCCACCACTCAGAACTAGGTTCTTACACTCGGGATTATATTCTATTGCAGTACGTATTACGTTACATGCATTCTGAAAACTTTCTTCTTCACACATCTGTGCAACGATATGTCTATCGAACCTATCGGGTCTATCCTTGAACAGTCTTCCGTAAGATGCCATTCCCATGACCTTACCCGCTGCTCTACCCTCTTTGTCTGCACCGAAGGCATATGACATGTTGCTGAAGTTCATACCGCTAGAAGGGAAGCTAGAGAAGGTACAATGGATTCCATCCATGATGGTAGTTAAGTCTTTCTGACAATGTGCTACGTCATAGTACATGTTAGGGAAGTATTCACTTGCAAGGTCTCCAAGGAAACGATGGTTCGAATACTTCTTCCACTGAGGAACAATCATAGTGTCACTCATTTCGGGTGTACACTTAAAGATAGATTCTATCTCTTGGAAGTTGGGATACTCTTTGTGATACGATTTTGCACCACCACCGTCCCATGTAATTGCAATAGCTTCTTGACCATCTTGATAGAAGGGTGATAGGAAGTATCCACTGTATGCATGATACAAATGATGTTCAGTATCATAGTGATACTCTTCTACGTCATCGAATTGGTTTGCCATGCAGTCGTGGATTGTTTCATCCATGTCTTCTAACCACTCAACGTTGATACCTAACTTAGGATATTCTTCTTGGAGTTGTTCGATTCGTTTTAAACTGAGTTGTTCTTTAGATAGGTCACGTGCAAACTCTTCTGCAAGTAGTCTGTTGTCCATGAGATACTCTCTGTCGAAATGTATCTTCATGTCACGTCTATCAAAGGATGCAAAGATTAACTCTCCACCACCTTGTTCAATGGATAATGCATCTGCAATACCTTTACTGTTTACTGTATGTAACTCGGGTGAGTCAATGTTAGGTGAGTAGTATTTTTCTCTACGTTCTCTCTCTTCCTCGAAGAGTTCTTGCACTTCTCCGTCTTGCATAATGGCAAGTGAAGTGTCGTGGCTGGAATTGATTCCAATGATTCTCATAATATAGTCCTTGTTGTTCTACTTAGTCACGGTGTGTCTTGTAGAATGTTATAATGTCTTTGGGTAAGACGAGTTTATCTTCGATGAGTTGGTTCACCATCTCTTCACGTCCTGCTTTGCGACCATTACGGTAGACTGCATAGACCATAGAAACAATAAAAACGAAATGTATTAAATATAATTCAGTACTCATGGGTTTATTTATAGTATTCGTCTATGTCCATTTCCTTGGACTTAGATTTTAATAATAAAGACAATCGATATGAATGTCTGTTGTCTTTTAGGTATGTAAATAAACGTTTAAGTCCTACCCACACACCCCACACCACGAGAACCCATAGGAATACACTCCACAAGAGCCCGAAGACCCATTGGGATACAACCATAGGGAATAAAAACCAATCTAACATACCGCTAACTCCTTCTCAACTCTCTCTTTAATAGTAGTAAGACTATACCATAGTCCACTGTACAATTGTTTACGTCCATCTGCCCACTCTACGTGGTATCTTTTGTAACCGTAAGGTCTTGTACTGAATATTCTTACGTCTCCGTAACTCTCTTCTAATAATCTCATATACTTTTATCTATTTGGTTACCTTTAGGGTCATCTGTAAGACCGAAGTCCTTCACAACCACTGTTGCATCCCCTAGGGGACGATACTCTGCAGACAACATATGGATATCATTCTCTCGTTGGATACGATTAGCAGTCCTCTGCAGTCCTCTCTCTAGGAATCTATCAAACTCCTTACTTATTTTTCTTATTATCCAACTCCACATGATTATCTCCCTATATGTTTAACCTCTGAACGTGGTATCACTTGATACGCACCCTTATTATATGAAGGTGCAATGGTATACTCGGACGAGATACGACACCTCTCTTCTTTACTTAGTGTTTCATTAGCTTTACTTTGTACATTATTAGAAACATTTTCGAACGACGGATAGTATACACTCTCACGCACATAGGAGCTAGAAACTTCTAGAGAACTAGAAGAGGTATCCCACTTATAATCCTTTGCAGTCTTAGTAGTCGTCTTCCAAGCAGAGTAGTATCGTTCCACTTATAATCCTTTGCAGTCTTAGTAGTCGTCTTCCAAGCATTCGTCTTACGTCTACGACCACTCATAGTATGTTTCATAGACCCTCTAACCGTAATCAAATCAGTCTCCTAGTACACACATAGTGTATTGTTCTAGTGTACCCAATTCAAGCAACCATTCACATCTTTCGAGGTTCTCTTTATAGTCGGGAATCTTATTGTAAGGGGAGTTAAGCTCATTGTGTATGTCGTCTATCACTTCAAGTGTAGAACAACTACTGAGTAGTAATGTAAGGGGTATTAAATATTTAATCATAAGGTTATTATACCATAGTAAGTGTTGTATGTATAGAGACTATTATCCATTGTTAGTGAACCATCTACGTATCGTGAAGACTCTCGTGTATGCAATGACTGTCATGATTGCAGTGATAGTCGTACCTATGTGTAGGGGGGATGTCCATTCGAACACCTCTAAGAACATATAGAGTAGGAATAAATTAGTAGGGTAGTTAATTAATAGACCTGTGCCTACTGTGGTTAACGTCTCCCTGTGTATCTTACGTGTCTTTGTACTCATACCTTTACGACTCCATGGTTCTTTTTAATTGCATACTTACTGTCTGTAGGTACACGTCTTGTCTCCAAGACCTCTGTCATGTAATCAATAAACATCTGACCACCTTTATATCTAGGGGGTGGGTATAGGGTGTCCTCGTTTGCAATAAAGAAGATACACATCTTTGCAACATCTTCGAATGCTACTGCACGTCCATTGTATAATAGTATTCTATCCTTGTCGGATTTCATACCTTGTACGATTTCGAATTTACTCATAAAAAAATTACCAAAAAAAAATATTTGTTACCCTGTAAAAAAATCTTCACAGAGCTATAGAGGTAGGGGGTTGAGGTGCTGCCCAGAATCCCTAGGAGTCCCACAGCACTGTTCTAAGACGCTCGTCTGAGTTCGACTACGTGATGCTCCCGCTCTAGTTGTTTGCACACTGCTAAGGCACCTGTAAGACTCATGGGAGTAGGCGTGCGCTTCTCTAGTCTATGTGAACCATCTAGGTTCGTTATCTTGGTGTCTATACTGTATACATCTACAGTACTCCATGTTGTTCCGTTCATATATAATGCTCTCGCTATTATAACACATTTGCTTGCCTTTGTCAAGGCCCCTGTAGATGCCCGTGCTACAAGCATCTCAGAGGTGGCGCTTCTCATCACCACGCGTGCTTTCGGTTACAACCCCCAGTGACTTAACATAAGACTCCCCGACTGTATAGTAGTATGGGTCTTATCAGCAATCCACGGTACAACTCACTGGTTAACTTCCGTTTCTTATACTCTATTATACCATTAATGAAAGGTCTTGACAACCCCATTTATGACAATACTTTGTATGTCTATCTGTCCTATAATGTGTATACCTGTTCTCTGTCTGACGCTAAGACACATCTCTCTCCAGTCAATGTTGACTTGGAACATGTTCTTAGTAGTCGCAAGAGTCATCTCATTCTTTGTTAGTTCAATCTCAACGTACTGTCTAGTAGCGATGTGAGTACCTATCAGTCCGTTCATGACGCCCGAATCTGCTTCTTGGTCATACGATATCATATCAGTGTCAGCAGTGGTGCAAGTAGCAACAGCGCCATTCCCTGTAGGAAGTCGGTATCTAATAGTCCTAAGTCTTTAATTTGTTTTCTCATTATGTACATAGTATACCATTTAGCTGCACACATTGTCAAGGCCATTAGAATACATAGAAGAAACTAGATTCAAGCTATGACTGACATGAGCCATAGATTACACGTGGGAAACTACTCGAAGAAATGCCTTGACATGACTGGAAGACGCATAGGAGTCATGGCGATAGCTGCCCGTAGAGGCGAGAAATGCCTTGACATTTGAGAAGCCCGTAGTAGCAGGGCCTGTCACCCTCCGAGGATATTTGACTCCAAACTAAATACGTGGTTAACATCTCCGAACACCAGCACTCAAACCCACTTTATTCCACTTTCCCCTACTACCCCTAAATACCATTATTATTACACACAACACCACACTACCACACACATTATATTAGAGAGACGAATGATACCCTTCGAATTATATTCCATATCCCCCGATATACCCGAATTTGGTGAGATATACCGTATACCCAACTACTACACCCCCTCTGAGTTGTCTACAATACAGTCTTCGTATGACTCTGATAGAGTGATGAGTGAGTTGGACTATCCATCCCATAGAGTAGAACACGGTGTTATCTCTGAGAAGTCTAAGTGGTTATTTGATAATTGGTCTGAGGTGTGTGAGTTGACTCGTATAGATGGTGTCGAGTACTATAAGAATGACCCTTCGTATGTTGATGAGTCTATACGTGGTTCTATGGGTAATAGTCGTTTGTATCCTCCCCATACGGATTGTGGTAGTCGTAAGCTTCTTACTATACTCGTACCCTTATGCGAGGTTGGGTGTCCTACTATGTTTAATGGTGTCTCTCGGTCTCGTGTTTGGTGTCACGAATGGGCGTTGAATGATGCGTATATGTTTAGACCTTCTAATAGGTCATATCACTCTTATCAGAATACTATGGATTGCAATCGATGGATTGGGAATATTAATATATGTGGTGTGGTACCCGAGGGTGGGGTTTGTAACTAAACAGTTTTATGGACGTTAAAGTGTCGAGACCCGACACTTTGTTGCACGTCTAGTCTATCTCTTGTCTTACTTCGATGTGTAGGAATGCGTCTAGTCCCTTGGTCTCGTTGTATATACTAGGTGGGTCGAGTCTTGTGTTGGTAACGTGTCCGTCTATATGGATATCGAATGCTTGGGACATTCTTGGTTCCGTTCTCGTGTTGGAGTCTACGGAATGCACGATGAGTGGTGAGAATAGATGCAAGTCACCTCTTATGTTCTCTACCCATCCCTTACCTTGGTACCATGTACCGTATTCTCTATGTTTGTTCTCACTTAGGAAAACATTACCGCTAATCATGTGATTCCTAGCGATGTCTTCGAAGGGTAGGTGTGCATCGATAGTCTTATACTCATGTTTACCTATGAGAGGTCTCTGCATCTTAGTACCATCTTCGTATTCAAGACTTGCATGTCGATGGGGTTTGATACCCTCACCAGTAGTCCATAGATTACACCATGACTTAATGAATATATCGTTTACGTCTCTCGTGTCTACTTGTTGTACTAACCTTTCTATTAACGAGATGTTGAGTTCCTCTTCTATGAGAGGTATCCAGTTAAATGAAGCGTGTAATGCAGTCAATCCTACGTAACCATTATCATTAGACAAAGCAAAATCCCCATACTCTCGTATAAGGGATTCTGATTTGTTGGTGATGAGTTCACAGATAGAGTCACACTCTGAGTCTGTATAGAACTTAGGAATAACTACGTGGTAGTCTTCACTCTGTCTTATAGAACCCAAAGTTGTAGATACCTATCTGACACTGGATTGTCTGTGCCCTTTAGATGGACGAATGAACATTGTTGAGTGATAGTCCTATACTCATGGTCATAAGAGATGAACTTTGCATCCATATCTCCACCTTGACCTCTCCAATCTTCGGGGTAAGACGGTCTTACGTTAGTCTCCCATTTCTGATTGATTTCTAGGTTTGCAAATTCATCGTTGATATGATATTGACCTATCATACCATGCATGGTATTAAGAATCATACCGTGGTTCTCTGCAATTTGGTCTTCGATGTATTGTTGTACGTTAGTTCCGTACTTTGCTTGGATTCCAGCTTTGTCTGCAACGAAGTTGTCTACGATATACTTACCGTTACCCTGTACGAATCCTATGAAATGTGGGAAATATTGTGTGTCACCGTCTTCCATCCAGTTACGTTCTTGATAGAAAAATGATGTGTCGTTTGCTTTGATACTATCTGTCTCTTCTGTAGTGAACGTGAAGTTACACTCGTCTGTAGTACCCTTATGTGGTAGTCCTTCATAGACAACGGATGTACACATATTACGTGCAACTACCCTAGCGTCTACGATAGTACATTTAGACTCTTCTCTGAGTCCTTTCATGTCACCGTCCCATAGTAAGACCTTATACCATTCATCATGAATGATGTCTGCATCTTTCATTAATGGAATGACACGGATACCTTCATCCAGTCCTGTTGCATCATCTGTATAACAAGATAACCTTGCAACTGACATACCGTCATTGTCTAACGTTCTTTGTCTATCCAACGATAGTTTTAATCGGTTCACGTCCTCTGACGTAATGCCTAGACCTTCGGTCTTTACTGTAATCACTTCAAACATTTAAAACTCCTAATAATATAATAATAATGTTGTGTTGTTGTATTTATTTAGGTATACAAAAAAACCCTTCATATGTATCTATTATAATGCAAATGAAGGGAATATCCAAGAGGCTTTCTGCTTATTGTTCCATTAATTCTAGAACTTTATGCATCCGACCACTCTTCATCATAATATGAAATTGTGTCCACTTGTCTTCACTGTAATCAGCAAGGACGGACACTAATGATTTAATACTCATTTGTATTCTCCTTTATTGTCGTGACTGAATGAAACTAGTGTTTTTTCGTGTACCGACCTCGGCACATTACTCCATCTGTTTGTAACACTTTTGTCACATAGATATATATGCCGTAAGGCATTTTACCAGTTGTACGTTAGTCCAACTGAGGCTGAATCTGCAACCTGTGATTCGAATACGTCTTGTCCTAACTTTGCTTTCACATAGAAGTTGGATGTTCCAAGGCGTTTCCCTATCGTAACCATACCAAAGGTATCGTTCTTTGTGTATAACCCGCCGATGATAGTCACATCTAAGTTAGGTATGAACCATAACTTGTATCTGATTTCACCATAGTTATCATTATCTTCTACATTCTGAAAGTATGCAAGAGATAAGTTGTTGTATGATAGTATTGCATACAACTCTTCGAATGATTCGACGTTACCGTCATAGGTATATCTCATATACCCAAGGTCTAGTACAGTGACATCTGATACTTGTAGTTTGTAACCACCGTAATAGTCTGTCTCACTTGTTGCATCATCAAACTCTACGTCTGAATTCCATGCACCAATATACCATCCATCATGAGTCACTTCTGCACCCACTGAGAATGCTGGTTGATTACCTTGAGACATTCCTCTCCATACGTAATCACTTGTGTACCCAATGGTACCGCCTATTTCAACTGCACTTGCAGTGAATGTGAATGCCATTAGACATCCTAATAATATATTTTTCATATACTTCTCCTTTTAATTAATTAATGGTGGAGCTGATAGGGTTCGAACCTACGACATCCACGTTGCAAACGTGGCGCTCTCCCAACTGAGCTACAGCCCCATTAATGTGTCTACTTAGTAGACGTTTTCTTAACAGTAGGTTTCTTCTTACCCCTACTCTTGTAGACTCTTTCTTTCGATTCGTCTATATCGGGTGTTGATTTGTCGTCTGCAATATACTGACCTTTGTCATTTCTTGCTCTGATATCCTCGTAACCCAAGAATGTTGTGATTTTATTCCAAAATCCCATAGTTCTCTCCTTATTTATAATGAATATTACCAGCCACCGATATCCTTTCACCTTTAGGGTCATGGAATGGGTAGACGGAATGATTTAACCACGATGGGAAGATTAGTATATCTCCTTTCTCGGGGTAGTGGTTCAGAGAAGTCCAGTTCATAAACTGAGTCTCTCCGTAATGCAGTTCTATATGTCCTGCGAGTTTCTTGATTGCTTGATTGTCCATCGGCACATCACTTTGTGCTGAATTGTTATCAAACTTATTGTTTACTGCATCCTGTTCGGATATGGTGTTCTTGGTATAGAACACAAATGAGAACATACCATCGTGTGCATGGATAGGGTTGTACTCGAATTCTTTTTGTAGATTGACCCATAGTCCCTCTATTTTCATGTCTTGGTGTTGGATATTCATTCCTGTACTCTGAGCCCATGCAGTCGTGTGTACTAGGATGTGTTCTTTCAGCTCTGGTGATACTAGGTCTTCGATAGTTAACTGGTCATTGACTCGACCAGCAAGTTGTCCACCTACGTCATATTTGACATCACCACGTCTTTGTTCTATACAGGTGTTTGCTTCTTTGATGAACTCTTTGTCAAGTTTACCAATCCATACAGGTGGGCCGAAAGGTGAGAGTGTTTCTCCCTCTGGCAATTGTGGATACTTACTATCGTAATGTGTTATCATAAAAAGTATTTGGGAAGTTTAGAAACTTCTAACCAAGTTGCAATCCATAGAAATGTATAGATAGGAAGTACATACTCCAATGGAATGAATACTGTCCCTATAACGAGAACTCCTTGAACTAGTACAAGTGTTTTTAATGATACAGTAAGTTTCATTCTGCTACGATTGGTACTAAGTGTGCTGTTTTGATACCCATCTTCTCTCTTCGTGCGAACTCATTAAGGATTTTCTGCCGTAATTTACCCTTACCTTTAGTAGCCTTTATTTTGTTGTACTCCTCTATCAATTCCTTAATAGGTGTACTCTTCATATAATGGTGTACTGTGGTTTTCTTGTTGGTACCTCTGGCGACGGTAACACTTGTGGGTTTAAATTTTGTTGGCATTTCTTTTATCCTTTTCTTTCCTTGGTTCGGGGTTTATTTATAACATGCCAGTCGTGACTACAATATGCGTCACAAAAAACATGCACTGGTTGTTGGGTTGTTGGTGTATGATATTTAATTCTTTGTACATCTAACTCTTTCTTACATTCACTACATCTAAGCTTGTTGCTCATGGGCGTCTTCCTTATCGTCATCTACCCTTGTGAACCATATTGCAAAGACGTATCTGTCTCCTTCAAATATGGGCTCTACACTATGCCATCTTTCAGTTGAATTGTTGAAAAATACCATAGTACCTCGTCTCGGGAATATTGTATGTCCTTCAACATTCAATGTCCCACCTACATATTCCTCATTCAACATGAATATGCATGTTCCTGTATCATTCGCATCTGCACTGTCCTTGTGCCACTGGAACATAGAATCTTTTGGATACTTCATTATAGTAGCATAGGTTATCTCTGCAAAGTCTCGTGACTTAGGAAGATATGGTTCTATTAACTCCAATACCTGTTCAAATTGCATAGTACCTTGTTCTAGTACTGCTACATCATGATTGGTACTTGGATGTGTATATCTCCATGACCTATCTAGGTCATCCTTATCCTCGGGACAAATCTCACCATTTTGTAATTGGTCGACCCTTGATACTGGTAATGATTCTAGTACGTTTATTATAACATCACATGAGTCTCTCGTCAAGACGCTATCTGCAATTGTTAGTATATTTGCACTAGACCCTTCTTCTTCGTTATGGTCTTTTTCTACTTGTCCTTTTACTACCAGTTTACGTCTTGGCATTGTCTTTCTCTCTTTCTTGCTCTTGGTGTTGAGCATATCTGTTATCATTAGGATGGAAGAATCTCACGTATGAGTATCTCCAGTCATCACCACTGTATTTGTCATAGTCATCTATCCATGCACCATGTAACTTATTACCTGTAAAGATAACACATGTGTTAAATTCAGCTGGTATTATATAGTCCACTTCGAAGTCTTTCTCAACTTCATATAGAACACCCATGTGTTCCATGTTTGTAATCCACTCACCTTTGTATACTGCAGTTCCACCACTCTCATGCTTGTCCATATAGACTAACATGTTCAGTGTGGATTGGTCATCGGGTGTAATGAATGCACTATCGATGTGTGGATAGTGTTGCATCTTTGGGTCAAACTCTGTGATAGTTTGGAAACAGTTGAACTCATGTATCTGTTGATAGTCATAGTCACCTTTCCACCAATACTTTCTGCAAAGGTCTAGTATTCTGTCCATTTCATTGACGCCGACCCTAGTAGGATGTCCTATCTTGTCTGTAATACGACAATCATTATATACGGTACCGTTAGGTGAGTCTCTCTCTGTAGAGTATTTCCACATAGGATACTGTCTACTTGAGATATGTTCATATACATCTTCGGGATTCTCAAAGAAATTCTTAATGGTGATAACACCGTTCTCGAATGTGTGTTCTAATTTGGGATTCACTGCATACAGTTCATCTAGTGCATATGTCTTCTTCATTACCAAGTCCTTAAAATGTTAATCATAATCAATATCGTACAAGCAATATTCACCCCTACTATGAGGGTTCTGATTACGGCTATTTTGTTTTCGTTCTGAGGATTATATCCATCCTCTTCGTCAAATGCTCCTAGAGCATGTTTCCATATGTTCCAGCAGTCATATAGTATTTTCCATAACATTAGAAGATGTCTCCGTAATGGAATCTATCTCCGTGTTCAGTGTCATTTAGTGGAGTGTTATGTTTTAGGTTGAATGATATCGAGTATCTTGTCTCGGGGTCATCCTTCTCGTCTGCTTGTGGAACCGAGTGCATCATATACGACGGCCACATTAGGAAATCACCAGCGGTTGGTTCGAAATGCATATCGGATTGAAATCCTGTGCAACCAGTAAATGCCATGTTTGGTTTGTCATCTTGAAACAACAAATCCTCATTACCATTGTGTGCGTATTGGGCTGCCATGTTAGGATTCCAAAACTTGATTGGTCTCTTCGATGAGTTGACATAGTAAGTGCCACTTATATATGAGTCAACATGATTGTGTATGTCATGCATGTTATCACTACCGTATCTGTTGACCCATGCAAATAAATGTATGTCGTGTCTTGATAGGTGACTCACGTCTTTGTGAAACTGAGTACGTATGAATTCTATGTAAGTATCCTTCATCGTATTAGAGAAGTCTGACCACCATGATAGTTTATGAGTTTGCTGTCTCACGTCTTCATCGAAGTAGGACGTGTAGTCACTCAATCTATCTTTGTTCTCTTTCAATGAAACCGTATCAACAAGACTATCAATATCTTTCATGATAGTCAACGCGTTAAGTGGCATTTGACCCCTTAGAAAAGGAGTCGAAAACAGACCCATAACTCTATGTTGAGCTGGTGAGTACTGTGACTGGATTTGTCTATTTGGTCTCATCGACTGCTTCTTCGGCAGGTTTTTTGATAGTTACGTCTCTGTAGTATACAACTACTTCACCTAACTGTTTAATGTATCTCTTTAACTCTTGCATGTTACCACTCATGACTTCATAGTCACCTATGGTGGTTGCAACGAATACTATCTCACCCCCATTCCTCTCTTTCATCTCATCTTGGAACATGTCAAAGTGGGTGTAACCAACTGGCCAATCGGGGTTGTCTCTGTCTTCTAATGCACAGTTCTTAGGTCTCTTACCTTCTGTTCCGTCTGCTTCAATAGGTTTCCTACATAGGTTATCTGCAACAGCTTCTGATACTACGAACCAATTAGGAGCAGTTAAGTCCAATGGTCTTGGTAGTACAGGTTGAATGATTTCTATCTCAATTGGTGCTGAGATTACTTCTAACGGTTTAGTACCGAATCCTTGAAATAGACTACAACTACTCGTCGTTAGTGCTAGCGTCAAGATTGCTAATGTTCTTAGTGTCATCTTCTATACCCTCAAATACTCTGACTGTTGCTCTGTTGACTTTGCCTGACATTAAGCCAGGTTTTGCAACTGCAAGTGCAGATAGATTATGTCTTTGAAATATCTGTAGATACTCCGTTTTTTCTGCTTCGATTGAAGCATTCCTACGACTCATATTAGAAAGAGCTTTTCCTTGTTTCTCAAAGGATTCCTTCATGACTGCTATAGTTCGTTGTTGTTCTTCTACCGCTGCAGTCAATTTAGCATTGTTTGCTATCAAGACTTGGTTCTGTGAATACTGAGTGTATCCAAAGAAACAGGCTGCAACGAGAAGACCGATTAATAAATTTTGCATTATTACTTCTCCACTATTTTGAACTCTAATCCCTTCGCAGATTGTATGTCAACTAGTTTCCCAGTGTCATGGTCTCTGAAATGAAGACGAGTTATTTTATTCACCAAGATACTTCTTGATATGTAATTCGATTTGTACATGTTACCACTCTCGGCTTGTCTGTACAGTGTAATCTCATATTCCTTTTTGAAGAGGTGTTTAAACCACTCCCATATTCTCCAAGCATATTTCTTGAAGAACTGTTTGATTGCATTAAGCATATTTTTAAGCATAGTCCATCCACCCAGTTATTATATATTTGACACCCGATAGAGGTGGGTTTCCTCTATGCATGTGGGTAAAACCAGCAGGCCATATAACTATGTCACCTCGTTTTGGTTTCACTCTTAATGATTGGTATAAGAATTCTAGTTCACCACCGTCATCAACATCGTTAAGGAAGATTGCCCATGCAAGTAATGATTTGTTAGAGGATGGGCAATTGGTATGTTCACAATGCCAGACATGATAACCTTGTTGTGGTAATGTCTTTTGGATTTTGAAACCACTGACCATCAATCCTCTGTAGTTATCCTGTACTGGATATCTCTGAAAGAACTGGTCTATGACCCCATCTTCCCCTTCAAGGATGTTTAGGAGTCGTGGTATCTGTCCACCGAAGTATGATGCTGGTACTTGAGTGACGCTGATTGCGTCATCTGATTTCTTTGACACATTATCAGTGTCGTATGATTTACGTGGTAGTGTAAGACCTCTGTCTTCACACTTTTGGTACAGGTTCAATGCATATTCGATGAACTCATCATCTACAAAACCTTTGTGTAATAGAACATGTTCACCTAAGTCGATGATTTCTCTATTGTCTTCGTCTCTTTCTCTTTCCATAATATATGTACCAACACGCATAAGATACAATTATCTTATACGTATATTTAGTGTTTTTAAACTGAGTGGTACAACCGACAGGACTTGAACCTGTAACCTACTGCTTAGAAGGCAGTTGCTCTATCCAGTTGAGCTACGATTGTATTTCTACTCACCGTTTCTTAAAACTTTTAATTGTGCAATCGTGTCCGCTGCACTAGTGTGTAATATTCCTATTCCACCATGTTCAACCCATGCATCAAGGTTCTTCTGTCTGTCATCAATAAGGACACTTCCCTCTAATGCAAACATTCCTTTCTGACTACCAGTCATAGTACAAGTAACAACAACGGTAGGACTTACATATTCCTTAATCCATTCTTGTTTGTCCCACACTACTAGTTCTCTGTTCACAACACCAGCTGCAGTGAGTATTTCCCACGGTAGGTTAGTGTGTCTTACGTAACCAACTAAGTCCCACATGTCGGGCATAGGTGGTAAACTTCTGAATAGTCTCTTGTTTGTTAGTTCTTCCTTCCTGTTGTCATAGTCGTTATGACCTTGGTCGGTATTAGGGAATGGTGTCCCTGTAAGTGTCTCAACACCAGTGTTGAAATCTGCAAGGACTCCATCCATATCGATGAAGATTCTCTTAACTTTGTTTATTTCTTTATTTTCCATACGTATAGTATACCACTAATTAGGCCATGCTGTCAAGGCCTATTTGACTAGAATCGTGCAACATAAGCTTCATCTGTTTCCATCATAGAACGGTTCAATGCAACCTGTAAGTTAATCTTCTCAGCATACATATGAGCTTCCATTTTAGAGTGGAATATCTTAGCACATAGTGGACGATTGGTGTGTAAACATAGTAGTCGGTAATAGAATTTCATGATTATTGGTTCTCTTTGTAGATTCGATTAGTCTTACGGAAAGTGCTCATATTGACAGCCCATTGAACCATCAACTTACGTTCGTTGTAACTCATGTCTTCCCAATCAGCTTCCTTTGCAGAAAGATACTCAGTCGCATCTCGTTCTTCTTGGGTAGACCACTGTCCATCAGCTTCGGGGTAAAGAACGATGGTTGAGTCTTCCATGACTTCTTTGTCTGTCCAGTTCTCGGGTAGTTGGTTTGACATTTCTTAGTTCCTTTCTTCTCTCAGTGAAGTAGTATTATCTCATTAAGCGGGTGGCATTGTCAAGGCTTATCGCTGATATTATTCATGCGATACGCCAAAGTTTCTGCTTCAATCTCATCCATGATACCATCGGTGATTGCTTGTCTGACATGTACCATTTCATGTGCCAAGGTTATGTACCTTTCTTCATTGAACTTAATGAACATCTCCATGTACACGTTAACTCGTGCTTTTTTGGGGTAATCTAGGAATCCCTGTCTTCTATCGGGATGGGGTAGTCTGAATATATTCAATGTAACCTTAGAGTGTTCAATACCTAATTGTATTGCAAACTCGACAGCTTTATCTCTCATGAGAGCATTGTTACATAATATATTCATCTAGTTAATCGTCGTGGTCTTCTACTTCCTCTAATAGGTCTTCGTCCATTTCAGCACCACAAAATGGGCAATGGTCGATACCGTATTGATGTGAGTCCATGTCATGCTTGACTTCACATTCTGATTTACAATCCGTGCAGTGTAATCTAATCTTCAAGTTTTTCTCCTATTATTTCAGTAAAGAAATTTTCATTTGATTTAGGTTTCCCATCAATCACTCCATATGGTAGTTCTCTTAATGCTTCACTCTTCTGAAAATCTGAACCACATGTGTATATTCGTACTTCATGTGTATCTTTATTCAATGTTTTTGCAACATGGGTTAATCTCATGTCCATAGCATGTTGACTATGAGGCATGTTGAGATATACGTGTACACTTGAATACTTGTGGAATTTATCAAATGTTTTAGTCATGGTTACTCTCTTGACCCCAAAATTCCATCTTGTGCCATTCCACTAGGTTGTCGTATCCACCTATTGCTTCTCCGTCAATCCTAATTTGTGGGAATGTCCTTGCAGTTGGGAACTGTTCAAATAGTTCCTCTCTTGTAAAGTCTGACCCTAACTGTGAATAGGTGTAGGTGTATCCTTCCTTCTCACAAAACCATTTAGCTTTGTCGCAGTATGGACATTGTGGTTTACCGTATATTTCTATCATAATCCTTTTCTTTCATTCTCTTTCAATTTGTTGAATTCGATACACTTGTTACATGTACCACATCTTACATCACCACCCTCACTACATGAATTGACATATTGTCTTAACGGTATAGGTATACTACACCATTGTTCCCATTTTGTCATTCCACCAAGTGGTGGTTCTAATCTCATTCCGTGTTCAGTATTCATCAACCTTGCATAGAACTCAAATACTATATTGAATTCCCAAGCCCTTGATAACCATGGGAAATCTGATTTGTTTAAATCACCATAGTTAGTCATACCACTGTTCACCCCCCAAAAGTATTCCTTTATGTGTGGGAACTGTGTCATGGAACTCATCAATGCAAGGAACCAATGTCTAGAAGAGTGGAAGTATTCTTCCGACACTTCTTCATGGTCGTATTTAGGATGTTTGTGAACTATAAGTTCTACACCCAGTTCTGCACATATATCAGTGACGTTGTCGTGTAATACATTTGCAGTAGTGATAGGGTTATCCCACACTGAGTGTAATGCAATGGGTTTATAACCATTGTTTACTGTCCAATTTAGTAATGCAGTTGACTCAACTCCACCACTGAACATAACAACACATTGTTTCACTATAATTCAAACCCTGCGAATGTATTATCATCTACGTCTTGTTTGATACCACCAATTAGATAGGATTCTATCTCCGTCTCTTGTGGTGCATTCTGTAACCCTCTACTGTTAAACCAATGTTTAGTCCATGGTAATGGGTTGTTTGTTGACGATATATCGTACAGTGGTTGCATACCTAATGCACGAAGTCTTTTGTTTGCTGTGTACTCTACGTACTGACCAAGTAATGGAGTAGATAGTCCAATCATTGAACCGTCTTTGAATAGGAACTCAGCCCATTCTTTCTCTTGTTTTACTGCATCTCTGTACATGTCATATACTTCATCCTCACACTCTTTCATGATTTTAGTCATCATCTCATCACCTTCCTGTTTCTGATAAGCTTTGATGATGTGCTGTGTGATTGCTAGATGTTGTGCTTCGTCTCTTGCAATAAGAGAGATAATCTTTGCACTTCCTTCCATCTGTTTTAACTCACCAAAGGCAAATGAACATGCAAAGGATACAAAGAAACGTACTCCTTCTAAGATGTTAACTGATACCAGTGCAAGGAACAATGCTTTCTTAAGCTCGTATTCATCCACTTTAAGACCTAATAATCTACGTCTTCCTAGGTCAATGAACTTGTCGTACTTCTCTGTTACCTGTTCTGCTCTAGCGACGATTGCTGGTTCGTCTAGGATAGTGTCAAATATTACACTTGGGTCACTATACACATTCTTTATAATGTGAGTGTAACTTCGTGAATGTATTGTCTCCATGAAATCCCATGTAATGATACATGATTCTAATTCGGGGATACTTACAAATGGTAGAAATGCAATCGAAGGAGCTCTTCCTTGAACTGAATCAAGTAATGTCTGATACCTCAAGTTCGAGGTAAAGATGTGCTTCTGTGCATCTGTTAGGTTTTGGTAATCACCTCTATCTTTCTGTAAGGAAATCTCTTCGGGTCTCCAAAAGAATGATAGTTGTGTCTGCGTTAGTTTATCAAATACAGGGTATTTGAAAGTGTCGAATCTTTGGGTGTTCAACTGTTCACCAAAGAACATAGCTTCTTTTGTAAAGTCTACGTTGTTTTTGTTAAATACTGTCATCTTTTTCTTTTCTCTTTCTCAATTGCTAATTCAAATCCATCATAGTTATTTGCAAACTCACTCTTCGTAACTCTGTTGTGATATACGTCTGCAAACTTCATAAATTGGTCTTTAGTTCGTTTACACTCTTCATCATTCTCATCTGCATATCTATGTGGTCTACCATCAAATGATAATGCAAGATGGTCTGTCTCTGGCTTCTCGCTGGGGTGTGGATGCATCTCATTGATATCCAGTAGTCTACTGTCTTCATTAAAGAAGTGTAGAAAGATATGGTATGAGTAATCACCCACTAGATAATCTCTCCAGTGAATTACGTTTGGCCCTTGATATAATAGTACATCGCCAGGCTCTAAAGATATAGGGATACCTCTTCTGTTTCTATGTGGTAGTCCTTGTGATATTGCAAATGCTTCATCCATGTCACCCATGTCCACATAGTTACCATCGTTCTGTACCCATATCTTCCAAGGTGCATTGTCATCTGTCTTATAATCTAGACATATGGTTGCACTTATCTCACATGATGGTCTATCAGTATGAGCTCTTAGGTATGCACCTCTATCATATTTCCTTGTATAGGAATATGTTTCCCTTAGACCCATGTCAATGACACCGTCTAATTTATCCTTTAGCCATCTATGTAGGGAAACTGCCATTGGAGTACAGTAGTTTGCTTTGGACTTTCCTAGTGAATCTTTAGGTGAGTTTTGAGTAATCTCATGTTCTGTCTTGAATATGGCTTCATCCCATTTTTTGTTACCTTCAATGGTTTTCCATGCATCTAATGACATGTTGATAATGTCTTTGGGTATAAAGTTTTTTAGTACTACGTACCTGTCCTTCATCAATGACCATGTCTCGGGATTGGTCACACCAGCAATACTAGTGCCTGGTCTTTCATCGTCGGGGTATGTATATTTTACTGTCTTTGCATCATATGGCACAGGCATCGCAATCTTCCTCATCGTCACTGTTTGTTGGTGAATGCATCATTGGTGGTATGTAATCGTTAGACGCTGAATTAGGGTCTGTGATTACATCCTCTACCTTACCATCCATTGTGTTTTGGTAGTATGATGTCTTCCAACCGTACTTGTATGTGTTCAACATGTCCTGTGCCATTACTGATACTGGTACTTCACCCTTGTCATAATTCTCGGGGTTGTAACTCCAGTTACCACTAATTGCTTGGTCAAAGAACTTCTGCATCACTGCAAGTACTTTAATATATCCATCATTACTAGGCATATCCCATAGTAATGTGTAGTTGTTTTTCAGTATAGAATACTGTGGAACTACCTGTTTAAGTGTTCCTTTTTTACTCTTCTTGACACTTAGGTAGTCTCTTGGTGGTTCTACACCATTCGTTGCATTAGAGACGACGCTAGAGGACTCTGAAGGCATCTGTGCAGTCAATGTGGAGTGTCTTAAACCATGTACTTTGATTCTAGTCCTTAGTACATCCCAATCACATTGTAACACGTTAGGTATGATTGTGTCAACCTCTTTCTTGTACGTATCAATAGGTAATATACCCTTTGAATACTTAGTCTTGTGGAACCAATCACATGGCCCTTTCTCGGATGCAATTTGATTAGATGCTTTAAGTAGTTCGTACTGGAATCTTTCTGATAAATCATGCACCAATTGATGTGCTTGTGGGTCATCATACTTGACCTTGTTCTTTGCAAGGAAATGTGCAAGACCAATGTAACCTATTCCTAGGGAACGTCTTGCTTTTGTTGATACTTCAGCTGCTACGACTGGGTACTTTTGATAGTCTATTAGTTCTTCCAACCCTCTAACTGCAAGGTCACATAGATTACTAAGTTCATCTAAGTTCTTAATAATACCTACGTTAACTGCAGAAAGGATACACAACGCAATCTCACCTTCCCCATCGATATGACTGATAGGGTCGGTGGGTAGTGTTATCTCTTGACATAAGTTACTCATGTTAACCTTGTCGATAAAACTACTGTGCGTATTGCAATGGTCGATATTCATAATGTAAATACGGCCAGTCTCTGCTCTTTCTTTTAATAAACTTGTAAATAATTGTCTTGCACCAATCTTCTGTTTAGGAACACTGGTTGCACGTTCGTACTTCTCATAGAGTTCATCAAACTCGGGTGTTCCAAATGCTTCATATAATCCAGGCACACTATGTGGACTGAACAATGTGATGTCTTCATTCTTTAAGAATCTCTTATAGAATAGTTCTGATAACTGTATAGAGTAGTCTAGTTTTCTTACTCTGTTGTCTTCTGTACCTTTGTTGTTTTTGAGAACAAGGATGTCTTCGATTTCTTGATGCCAGATTGGAAAATGTACCGTGGCACTTCCGCCCCGTACTCCGTTTTGGGTGCAGCTTCGAACTGTGGCTTCAAACTTTTTAAGAAATGGTATGACTCCAGTATGTTGGACTTCACCCCCTCTAATTTTACTACCAATTCCCCTAATTCGTCCAGCGTTGATTCCAATTCCAGCTCTCTGAGCAACGTACTTACCGATTGCCATGTCACTTGAGAAGATGGAGTCGAGGGTGTCTGCGGAATCGACGAGAACGCAACTTGCAAACTGTCGAAGTGGTGTTCTGACGCCTGCCATAATGGGTGTGGGTATGTTGATTTTAAATTGTGATATTGCATCGTAGTATCCTCTAACATAACTTAATCTATTCTCTCCGTAATCTTTAAATAATGTCATTGCAATCAACATGTACATGAACTGTGGTGTCTCAAATAATGTGTTGGATGACCTGTCTTGAACCAAATACTTGTCTACTATCTGTTGTAGACCTGCGTATGTGAAGTCTAAATCTCTTGTGTGTCTGATAAACTTGTTACACTGTTCTATATCATCTTCTGTGTAATGTGTAAGGATGTCTTTATCATACACACCATTTTTGATGTTTCTTTGTATGATGTCTCCAAGGGGTGGATATATTTCACTGTCTTTCCATCTAGTGTTAAATACTTGTTTCTGTACACCGTATAGTAATAATCTTGCAGCCACGAACTGATAGTTTGGGGACTCTAGTGATATCAAATCACTTGCAGACTTAACTAGAATCTTTTGAATGTCACCTGTGGTGATACCATCATAGAACTGCAGTCCACTGTTCATTTCTACAGAAGATTCACTCACACCTGTAAGACCTCTACATGCTCTTTCTACCATTCTATGAATCTTATCTAAATCAATGTGTCTCTTTGACCCATCTGACTTAATTACTGTAACCTGTGCATTCATATCTTCTTGTACTCCATTAATTTTAGTTTTGCTGAAAGACCTTCAAACGTACAAGCATTAATGATACCTATTATTTCACTCTGAGTCATTCCCTTCATTATCATATCATTGATATCCTTACAATCTGCAACGGACTTATCGTCCCATATACAAACAGAATATCCCAACTCAATAACCTCTTCTAGTTTCTTGAGTATCTCTCCATTACGAGGCTCGTTATCATAAATGATAACTGCATTAGGTTTTATACCATCGTCTATCTTCTTAAAATCACTACCCCCGACTGCGATGCTGTTAGGTAGGAATAAACTATCTATAGGCCCTTCAGTCACATAGATGGTTTTTGTTTTGTCCACATTTTGTATGTTATAGATGAGTGGGTCGTCATCTAGGAACCTCATAGTTAGGTATCTAAGAGGTGAGTCATTGATTGCTCTACCACTGATACCAACTAGTTCCCCATCCTCTCTAAAGAACGGTAAAACGATTCTAGGGTCGTTACCAAGAACTCTGTCCTTATACTTAGGTGATAAGAGACTTAGTGTCTGAGCCGATTCTACGAACCATAAATCATCGATTTTATTGTCGGGAACCTTACGTGCTTGTAAGTATTCTCGTGCAACTATCTTCTCCTTGGCGGGGAACATTATTGCAGACAAATCGACTTTAATCATATTTAGTAATTCTGTTTTTGGAGTGAATTTGAACTCATTGGAACTGGGCATCTTATGATTAGATGCATGTTTCTTAGGTTTTCTTCCACTCTCGGTTAACCATTCTTTTATATACTCTTTATGTAGTACAGGAAAATGGTCTTTCAAAAAGTTGACACTGGATGTGGATTTACCACAATTATGACACTTGAATATGAAGCTCTGCTCTATTGCAAAGTGATATCCTCGGGCCTTATGTTTGTTTTTTGAAGAATCACCGCAGTATAAACATCTGTGATTCAACGTTGTATCGCCTTTCCATTTTGCAAGTTCTAGAGAACTTACACACATTGAAAGATATTTTCTTTCTAACCATAGCATACATCCATTATACATGGATATATGCTATTTTACAAGGTGGTTTTTACTCTATTTAAGCGTCGATTAGGGTTTGAACTCGTGCAAGTTCAGTGTCCCAAGCAGCTTTAGACGTATCGTAAGATGATTGTGCTAAAGTTCTACCGTCTGTTCCTTCTGCAGGAGCTCCAGTCATAGTAGGTTCTGTTGCAACTAGTTCTGCTTTGAATTCAGCAAGAGTCATGTTTTCTGATATGGCCATTATACTTCTCCTTCGGTTTTAGGTGTCATTGTTTCTTCGTGATGTTCGTCAGCAAGTTCATGATGCATATCTTCGATATGTTCATCATGTTCCATGTTCATGTGTTCTGTCCAAGTGTTTGACCAGTCATTTTCTTCTGTTCTCATCCACTCATCTGCAACTACATCATAGTTTGCATCTGTATCGATGTTAGTAGCCAAGTTATACTCGTCTTCGTCATCGCTGTTTGGCATCATCCAACACTGGTAGATACAATCCCAATAAGCTTCTTCACCAAACCCTTCTGGGCATTCGTGTGTAGGTGTTTCGGGATGAATGTAATCACCTTCAGTACACGGTGTGTATACTATAGAGTAATCTTCAAATTTTTCTTCTTCGTGTGGTATGTTACCAAGTGAGTGTTCGATATCTAATAACATTCCTTTGATGTCATACAACGTCTGTGTAATTTTTAGACGTGGGTCTAAGTGTTTATCTTCCATTTTATTTCTCCAAGAAATGTTTTTTGTTATAAGTTTATTTAGGACTTTTGCAAGTTCTTCAGCTTGCTTTTTGGTACTTGAAGCACAATTCTTTGTGTTTCTCGTAACTTTTTAGTATTGCCTTTACCTTGTATCAGTCCTAAAGATGTTACCAGTAATAATATTGCCAGCGGGTCAAATACGAATATAAGCATGTAAATTACCCATCTTACAGCGTTGTCAAGGTACTTGACAGCATTCTCCTGTCCGTATATTACCTCTGCAATGTACTTAATTGGGCCCACTTCACGTTCTAGTGTAAGTATAATCTGTTTACTTTCAAACATTTCGTCCTTATACCCATCTATTATATCATATGATTGGTCTATCAACAAGTTGAATTCATCTGTTTTTACAATCAGTTCGTCTACATCTCCAGTAGATGACTGTTGTAATCTCTTAATCTCTACGTTAGCACCGTCAATAGTTTCCTGTGCTTGTGACCTGTAGTTGTCTATGTTACCCTGTTGTTCCCCAATGTCGTCTCTTATCTGTTCTCTCTGACCGTTCTGTTGAGTGAACAAGGTGTTTGCCTGTGCAACGTAATCTATGACCTCTAACTCGTCCTGTGAGAACACACCACCCTCTTGTGTAGTGATTGTCTCGACACCCTTGACTCTTAGTTCATTTACTGCAGTATCTAAGGTCGTTAGTTGACCTCTAAGAGATGTTATTTGTCCCTTTGCATAGTCAATGTCACCCTGTACTCGCTCCCATGAGCCGTCTCTAATCTCTTCCTGTTGGGTGATAGACGCACTTACATCTATCTTAGACCCACTAAGATTCTCAATCCTATCTTGATAGGTTATTATCTTATTCTCTTCTCTTGCTATCTGTGACTCGATACGTTGTACTACTGATTGTGCTTGTGCAGTGTCACCTGTTGTTTCTGAATGTGCTTTGGATAGGTAACCGAATATACCAAGGGATGTAATGAACATGAGAACAACCACTGAAAATACTAGGTAGTACTTCATGTAGTTTAGTTTGTCCCATGCAAGGTGTAGATAGGCTGCAGTTACAACCTTACCGAACTCTAAAGCACCTGCCATGATTACGATACCCATGAAAGCACCAGCAAATATAGTTGCAAGTCCTAACACTGAGAAATATGCAGCGATTGATGCAATTCCTAGGGACGTAATTACCGCGAGGTAATTCAAAAATCTATCCATAATTTACCTTTTTATGTTTCTACGCAAGAGTTGAAATAGTGCATGGGGTTCATACTTCTTATTTCTCTTCTTGTAACCAATGCTTGATGCATCGGTTGAAACAGCTGCTCCAGTTGCGTTAACTGGTGCATCTTCACTTAGGTTGTCTTCAACCATTTTCTTATTCATGTCAAATAGTGTACTAATATACGTCATTTTCGGTTACCAATACCCTGTCTTCGTTGAGTCCGTTCATATAACCGATATACACATCAATCCCGAAGACTTTCGAATGATGTTCGGCTATTACGATTTCTGTTTTGTGAGCGTATTCTTTATCTAAGACTTCAAGTCTTCTACGTAAGTTGTATGTACCTACCTCTAGTTTACCGACTGACATGGATTCTTCTAGAACCTCTCCATCTATCTTACCTAATTCCTTTAGATGACGATAGAACTTTTCACATAGTTCTTCCATTTGGTTTTCGTCCATCTCATTTGATTCTTTTAACATGAGTAATGCAACAGCGTATGATGCAAATTGGGATTTACCGAATGGTACCTTGTTTATTATTTTCTTTAGATTGAATACAAGTCTGTGTAACGGTGTTAGGGAAGATTTCTCTGCAGAAGTTTCGGGGTTGTTGGGGATAGACACACCTACTTCATTGTCTATCATTTTGATTCGTGTCCCTTTGTTATCAATGAACCCGAATTTGTATGCCTGCATTTTTTCCCAAGGTGTAGTTAACATCTTGAGGATTCTAAAAGTTATTAGCGTATCTACGATTCTCATATATCTATTTAGGTGATTTTAAAGGTGGAGCTCCCAGTCTGATTCGAACAGACCACCTAATGCTTACAAAGCATTTGCTCTACCGAATGAGCTATGGGAGCTTAGAGGTCTCTTAACCTTTGTACAATTTCATCATCTAGGGGTAAGTCTGACTTAAAGTCCTGTGTGATGTACTCTAGGTATAATAAGAGGGTTTTAATTGAAGACCAATACCTATCTTCCTTAATTTTAAACTCCAACATCCTCATACATGCATCGTATCCAAAGACATTGAATAGACAAATAAGGTGATTGAGTAGTAGACGTTCCCTTAGTTCACCACTTTCATGGTATCTAAATAGAAGTCTCTTGAGGTATCTAAACCTGCGTAAGTCCTCTTGGAAGTCTTCCATGTCCTCACACTGAGGGTCATCGTAATGCTTCAGTGCAAATGCTGAAAAGTTTTTGGCTGTTAGTTTATCAAAAAGACTCATAATGTAATATAAAGTTAGTTGGTCTACCTTTATTTAGTAGACGCAACTAAAAGGTTTTAGACCAAAGAACCGTATACTTTGTAACTGTTGTTCTGTAGTCGTTCGTATTTCACTTTTAGTGAAACTGTTTTTTCTTCTTTTTCAAACTCATCATGTGGAGTATCAACGGTCTTACCGAAAGATTCCCCATAGAGAGAGAAAGATAGGTCAAACTCACCACTTTCATTGAATTCCATGTCATATTCATTACATGTTAAACCCAATTGACCGAGTTTTGCCTTCATTTGTTCAACAGCAGCGTTAGGATTCATGTATTCTGAAGAAGCAGTATGTCCTAGAATTGCATTTATCTTAGACTTAACAACAGCATCATCTATATTGTGAGGAACGTTCTCTGAAGAAAGTCCTGCTGGGGATGTACTGTGTTCTACCATAAATTCGTTGAATTTTTTCATAATTTTATCCTGTTATTGCAACACCAACACCAAGTACTTCTGCGTGAGCAGCGAATACTTCATGGGTGGAGTCTTTCTGAATGATTTCAGATTGACCACCACCTAGTGTGAATGTTCCTATTAAAGTTGGTGACGCATCACCAGTTTCTATTGAGACTAGTCTTGCTGTTGTGCCTGAGTTTACAACTCTCACTGCAGTTGAAACTGTGAAGTTACTACCGTTAGTCGATGAAACTCCACAAGCTGCTTCTGAACCTAATACTCTAATTTTCATCTGATTATGCAACCGCTGTTACGTTACCAGCTGCAGAACCGATTCCTGCTACTGAAGTGATAACCGATACTGTTGCAATACCTTTATCTTTAATCGTTCCACCTGCTAATGCTAATGGGTTTGCACCAATTACTAGTACATCATTGGCTGCGATTGCAGCGTTGGCTGCACCGTATACAATTGAGAATGTAAGTTCGTTAGTTCCAGTTCCACTTGCATATGTAAGTGAATGTGGGCCTCTACCTGTTCCAGCACCTTGGTTTCCGTTAGTTACTGATAAAGTAGGTGTACCTGTTACGTCAACTGCTTCGTTGAATATAACTTTTGCAGATAATGTTCCACCTGCTGATACGTCCCATGCTGTAGATACCCAATCGATATCCGTAATGTTCGCTGCCCCAAGAGCAGTAGTAAGTGCTGAACTTGACCATGCAACTAATGTTTCAGTCAATGTTCTACTTCCTACGATTTTCTTAAGTTCCCAGCCGTGTGGTTTTGCTGATGTGTTGGTTTTTTCAGCATCTGATAACCAGTTAGGTTTAGATTCTGTACCACTTGTATGTCCCCAAAGTGCCATGATTTTCTCCGTTTTTTTCCGTTATTTAGCAACCTTCAACACTGCGTCGAAGGTCTTTTTAAAAGATTTTATATCTTTTTGTAATAGTCGTGAGTATTTATCTCTTAAGGCGGGCTTAACAGACATTAATGCCTTATAAACTTTTTCTGCATCCGTATGCTTCACCTTCAACTTTTTCATATCATCTGTTCTTACTTCTGTATCTCGTTTAGTGTCCATCATTTTGGATAACTGAACTAATACATTTGCATCGGGTCTTAATTGCATACCCTTTGCTTTCGAGTTAAAAGCATCGATTGCTCTATCGATAACCTCGTCCTCTTGTGCTTCTGAATACTTTCCACCAGCCATTGTACTGATTTTCTCTATCGCTGCACGCAATTCTTTCTCTGATTTTGCTTTTGATACTGCACGTGCAATTTTCTTATTGCCACCGTCACTCATCATTGCAAAGTCTGAAGACTTCTCCATTATGGCACTAGTCTTCTTTGCAGCGTCTTTGATATATCCTAACTTCTTAAGTTTTTCCTTAAAAAGTGAATATCTTGCATCGCCCTTTACGCTCATTATTTACTCAAATCTGATTGTTTCATTGATGAAGGGTCACCATATGATGATTTTCCTCTTGCCACTCCATCAAAGTCATTGAGTTTCTTCTTAGTTCCATGCATAGCAACTATTGTATAACCTCTGTGCATACCTTTGTTACGTGTATCCATGGTAAGCTTTAGACCCATCAATTTTGCAGATTGTTCGAATTTCTTTTCTTCGGGTGTTGTCATACCTTTAACTCTGTAAAACATTATAGCTTCGTCAATAGACTCTTCAGAGATAGTCTCTTCTTTCATACCCATGATACGTTGTGCAAGACCTACAAGTTTTTTAACATCGGACTTTTCCATGTTTGCTTTGTTCTTGTCATTTACCTTTTCGTATGCTTGAGTGATAACACTTGCAGTGAACATGTCTACCATGATTCCACCGATTTTCTTTGCACCCTTAGTCTTAACGATTTCTTGAAAAGCAGGTATTAAGTTCTTACCTTCTTCAAGAGATTCTCCCTGCTCTGCTATGTATGATTCGTTTGCATATCGTAATGCTTGTTTGACATCTTTGTTGTCTCTTACTGCTTTACCGAAGAACTTTTGTATCTCTTTCCCTGCTATATCCATAGCACCACCCATGTCAAGTGCAACTTCAATTGCTTTCTTAACTTGTGGGTCTGTAATCTTGTTTCTTCTAAAGTACGTTGCAACTTCTCTACCAGTCAGCTTCTGCTTACCGTAAGGCCCTAAAGGATTTACCTTTCCGTCCTTATCTAATATTTTCTTTGCTTCGTGAAAAAGATTCATTGGATTATGCTCCGTATGGTGCAAGTATGGCTGACATAGCATCGTCATCATGTTTCTTCATGATGTAATAGATTTCGTCTCTTACGAATGTATCCATTCTACCCCAAACTTTATCCCACTGGTCGAGACCTTTCTTACTAATGACTGCTGGTTCCCCATCATCACTCTCTACTTCAATGCCTTTTTTAAGTTGTGCTATGATTGCGCCAACTTCTTTGTCATTGATAGTCTCTTCTTTCTCTAATTTCTGTAGGTCTTTATAGACTTTTGAATTGATTTTTAACTTAGACTTAACAACTTTCTCTGAGATATCTTCTTCACCCATGTTAAGTTTAGGTTTTCTATACTTACCCACTGGTGATTTTGCTTTATCTCTTGAACCCTCTTCTATCTGTCCTTCAAATACAGACATAAGAATTCTTTCAAATCCTTTGTCTTCTTTGATACCTAATTTTTTGATTTCGGCTGCAATCTTCTTATTGATGTCACCGACTTCTTTTGTTGCAGCGGGGCCTTGTGCAACTAGTCTTGCTTTTTGCATAAGAAGGTCTGAGTATTTTCCATACTTTCCAGCTTTCTCATTGAATGTCTCGGATTCTGCAACTCCGTCTAGGGGTGTAGGTAAGATTTCTTCTATCTTATATGCTTTCTTCTTTGATGCATACAGTCCTTCACTCTTTTCGTCTTTACCTTTCCAGTTTGCATCGATATAATCGTAGAACTCTTTCTCTTTGTCACCCTTAAGTTCTGCTGGAGATGTAACTCCAAACTTCTTAAGTGCAGCGTTAAAGAAATCCTTATAGTCTTTACCTTCAGTAACGATTTTACCAGCAGCTGCTAGTAAGTCGTCTGATAGACCGTGTCCTAATCCTTTGAAATTGTTCATTGTTTGAGTTCCCCTTTTTCGAAATAGTCGAACATCTTCTCTTTGCCTTGTTCATCAAGACGTAAAGACTTTGCAAGTCTACCTAACATGTTTTTTTCTGTAAGTTTTTCAGCTGTTTTAGCTAACGATAATTTTTCTTCTTCTACTATGACTGGTACTTCGGGTAGTTTATCTTCTGTATCCCCGATTATCTCTTCAGTACCTTCTGCAAGAGCTATGATTTTAGCTTCAACTAGTTTTAATTCGTCTTGTAATTTAGTTTTTTCTTCATGAAGTTTCTGCAATGCTCCGACACTTACATCTTCTTCTAAGTGTGCAATTAAGAGTTCTATCTCTTCATTTACAATGTCTTCAGCCGTTTTTTCTACCGAACCCTCTTTGCGTGGTTCAACGTAGTTACGAACTTCGTCTAGTTTTTCCTTCCAGTTTTCTGATTTATAACTCATAGTCTTATTTATGTTATTTGTATCCTAACGACGAGATTCCCCTCACCTTTTACTAACCTGTGATAGGTCATTCCTTGGATAAAATGGTCTTCTCCTCTGTTCATTTGTATTGGTAACTGGTCATCTATTTGCAGTTCCCAATGTTCACCTTCTAGAACATGTACCATTCGAGACTCCGTGTCTCTATGCCATACAAGTTCTGCTTCATTTACGGTATCAGTGAAAGTACGTATCATGTACTTTGTTCCTGTTCCGTGTTGTTCTAAAATTTGTTCAGTATACGGTTTAATCGTCTAACCCTTTAACATAAGTGTTATCATCTTTATAAGGGTTACCACCCTCATACCAACTACCTTCTTTCTTTTCCGTTGTTTCTATGTCTGTTAATCTAATCTGGCCTGATACCCAGTTCTCTGCACAATTCTCTGCATATGATTCTGAATGATTATGCACCTTTCTTGTTGCTAACCAGTCATCTACTTCATGTAAATCAACTTCCCAACCTTTTGGGGTCTTAAATACCTCGGCCAACCTGTTGTTGTCGCGATAAGTGTGATACAATTCTCTCATAATATTTATTTCCTACACCTATATTTAGACTACCAAAAAAAGTCTCCACCACCCGACAAACCTAATTGTTTTGCATAGTATGGTAGTCTGCAAGCCCAATAACCTGCTGTAGTCTTATCATTCTTCGTGTCGCATTGGTGTCTTGCAACAAAACTTTTACGGGCCTTATCGTTCTTTAACTTAACTTTCAGTCCTGTAGTATCACCCCAAGATATCTTCTTTACCTTGTCTCCGTCCTTAACGTAAACGTAATACTTCTTTGAACCACCCACTTTGGGTTTGTTCAACTCGGGTTCCTTCTCGTCTTCTTCTAGAATCATTGGACAATCCAATGGTACGAGTTCTCCTTCATGCACATCAAAATTACCGAGTTCTGTTTCGATGATGTTTCTATCAACTTCTGTAAGTCGATATTTGTTCTCTGCAACAAGTCTTCTTGCTTCATTGATAGTTTCAAAATACATCAATGACCCCAATCTAAATGGGTTATCAGTGAGGTTAGTTCCTTCTATCTGAAGCGTCTCTAGAGTTTCGTCTATTGCAACTTCCTTAAGTGTCTTCATAATTTAAGTTATTCTACTCTTCGGATTCTGACATATGGTATCCACTACCATCACAATGAGTACACTCTTTATCGTCTACTTCACCAGAGCCTTTACATTCAGGGCATACAACTTTGTCTGCTTCTGCAACGTCTAATGACTCCTTCTGATATGGATATCCTTTTAGGGGGTTAGGAAACTTAGTAGAGAAATGTTTCTTTTGCACTTCTTCGTTTACTGTTTTGATAGCCATCAAGTATTTCTCAACTGCTTGGCCTGGAGTATCCTCTTGATATGAAACTACTGCTTCATCTGTACCAATTTCTAGTACTCCGTTGTCTGTTTTATTACCTGTCATCTTATACCCCTTAAATTTCTTAATGCTTCTGTATTGAATTCTTTGATTGGTTTTCCATAACCACCACCGTGGTCTTCTGCAGTTTTAAGTTTTGCAAGTTGGTCAACCAAAGGTCTTAAATCGTGATTCTTATCGTTAGTGTTGTTTTTTGCAAAGACACCTACTTTGAATGCACTTGAACCTTTTCTTGGGTCACTGTATAAAGGAGCTCCGTTTGCATCTTTGATGTTTAACTTATGTGTCTTACTGTATGCAGATACGATTTTCTTTGCTTGATTCCAGTCTTTCTCGGTTTGTTTATCATCACCTCTGAACTGAATTTCAAAATCTGTTATTCTTTCAGAACCTTTAATCTTATCAGGCCTGAACTTCTCGCCTAAAGACTCATTTGCCTTTCTGTCTGCATCTCTCTTTTTATCTATTGCATCGTTTGCTGATTCTTTCTCTTTTTGACCAGCCATCTTGTCGTTGTCACGGTCATGTCTTTTCTGTAGTGCTTCGACTTCTTGTTCTTGTTTGTCCTTAAGTCTCTCAATCTCTTCTGCTTGTTTTGCTTTTAGATTTGCAGAATCTACGGCTGCATCTTCCTGTATCTCTACCTCTTCACCAAATTTAAGGAATAGTTTACCCTTTTCTTGTGATTGAGATGTAACTTTATGTTTAACCATTGCACCAATGCTGTTTAGCATACTTTCTGCAGATTCGGGATTCTTTGCATAGGTCTTCTCTATCTTATCTGAGACTTTCTTAAGAATGACATCTGTGATATGTTGAATACCCGATACTAGTTTACCTTCTGAGGTGTCTTCTATTACAGTATTCTTTGGGTATGATTTCTTGATATATCTAAGAATCTCTTGTACTCTTCTACCATCAATTACTGCAAAGACTCTAAACTTACCTTGGTGTTTCTTTAGTATGACTTGAGCACCCATACCAGTAGTTTCTAGTTTATCACCCTTTGCTATAACGGATTTACCGACCATGTCTTTACCATCATAGAATGCATCAATGACCTTCTTATCTTTAGGAGATAATGCTTCTGTTAGGGTTGATTCACTCATTACTAGAGCACTCAACTGTTGTGCAATGACTTGCATCTGTGCAGCTGGAATGCTTTGGAGTGCTTTCACTTGGTCTTTAGTAAGACCTTTGATTTTCTTGAAGACATTTGACACTTTACTTTCATTGTGTACTAGGTCATTAAAGGTAACAGACTCTTTCGGTACACAATTAGGGACATCCTTTCCACCCTTCTTCTTCATACCGATTTGCTTATAGTTCTTCCAACATGGGTCATCTTCCGTCATCGGAGTTTTGCATGTATCACAACTACATTTAGGTGATCTTCCGTCATCGGAGTTTTGCATGTATCACAACTACATTTAGGTGCTTTCTTTTCTTGTAATATCTTATCTAATATATCCATAGTGTTATTTATCGTTTTTTAGCATCTAATTCTGCTTGTTTCCAAGCTAATGCTTTCTTGTTAGAAGGTAATGACCCACTCCATCCCAATAGTTTGGAATAGAGACCACTTGCTTTCTTTTTGATAGCAGATAAGTCGTCGTCGTTTGTTACGTGTATGAAGTTCTGACCAAAGATTGACTTCATTTCTTTTGCATTCTTTTGCGCTGCAGTCCAGTCTGATTTAACTATCTCAGCAGGTACGACACGAGGTCTACCTAAATTTCTTTTCTGTGCATTTTCTAGTGATGCATCCACGTATACCATTTTGTAATCATAACCCATTTGGTCTAATAATTTCTTATAATTCTTAATCTTCTGTGCCTTTGCACTAGTAGTATCAAAGATAAGACCTAGTCTTCCTCTGAGATATGCATCTAGGTTCTTACCAGTAATCTTCTTAGCTTTTGCTCTGAGAGGGTCTCTGTCCTTTGCATCTACCTTTGAAAGGTCAAGACTTAGTCCTGCCTTCTTTAATCCGTGTTCAAACGCTGCATCGGTATTGACCATCTTAAGTCCTAATGACTTTAGTGACAATGCATCAACTACTGTTGACTTACCACTGCCTGGGCCACCCATAAGGAATACTGCCTTAAAGATACCTTGGTCGTAAACACCTTCGGTTATAAGGTCTTCAATCATGTAGTCGGGTAGGTGTGACTCAACGATTCCCATTCCTTTACGAATATCTTTGTATAGACCTTCTACATCCTTTTTATTTGTTGATGGAACACCTTGTGCAAATGCTTTAAAGTCACCGATTTCTGCAAGAGCTCTTAACTTGGATGCACTCATACCACTTAGGTCATCTGCATCGGGGTCTCTCTCCCCTGCTGATACAATTTGAATGTCCTCAAACTTGTAGTAACCGTGTCTTGCTTTGACACCATTGTATTTGTTCAGTAACATTTCGAATTCTTTGATTCTGTCTGAACCAACTACCATCTTAACTCGTGAGAATCCCTGTCTATGGAGTTCATTTGCAATATCAAATACAGTTCTTGCCTGTACGTCTGCAACTATCCTACCAAAGAACTTCTTAAGGTATCTTACTTTGACTTTATGGTCTAGAGGGTTTTTCTGTTTGTCGTTTGAATGGGATGAGAAAAGCATTGGTTGATAACCACCGCTAGATTCTTTTTTAAGCTTTGTAACTAACTTTGCATGACCAGTGGTTGGTGGATTGAATCTACCAAATGTGAATACAACACCTTTGTCTTTTGCTTCAGTTAAGAATTTTCCGAATGTTTTACTCATTATTTGTCCCAGTTCTTAATTGCAGTAAAGTTATTGAATGCAAACTCCATACGGTCTACTAGTTTCACAGCTTTACCTGTTCTATCGATTGCAACGTAACCTTCGGGGTTGACTGCTTCAAATCCCTTATCAGTTTTCTTAAACGTTCCAATACTCTTTACTCTATTTAGGGCAACGATAATTATCTGTTTTGCAACTACCAAATGACCCATGAAACTAGTGAGGTTTGTTACGAACTTCTTAAGTCCTCTTATCTCTCTTGATAAGTCATCACCGATTTCTTTCTTAATTTGTTTATGTTTTTCTGTCTTAACACCACCGACAACCTTATCTGCCCATATCTTCTCAAAGTGATTCAAGTATCCAACATAGGATGGGTTGAACTTACCTTGTCTGATTAATGAGTTACAGTACGTCTTGTAAGATGCACCAGCACCTTTCTTTGTGATAGTCATCTGTATGTCTTGGAACTTCTGTAGGTCTTTCTTAGTGATACCGTGGAATGCTTTACCTGTTACAGTCAACTCTTTGGTCAAGTTAGCAGTCTCCATTGCAGTCATTGAACTGTTACCAGTGACATCTTTGTATGTTGCATCGTCTAACCACACATCGGTACTAGAACCTAACTTAGATATGTTTGCACCGAATGATGCACCCAATCCTTCTATAGTGGCACCTTCGTATGTAGTATGGAATACAATTCCCATCTTAGAGTTTGCAATTACTTTACCGAGCTGAGAATCTACGTCAACTGCATATAAAATTGTGTTGGGTTGGAATGTAATGTATGACTTACCATCTATCTTTTGTGTCTTGGTGTCGTTAGTGTACATCAAGTCACCTTGCATGACTGTGTTCCAAGATAGTTTAGATAAGCATTTGAATGAGGTTAAGAATTTCTCTTTGAGGTTACCACTGAGGTCGGGACTGTTGTTTATCTCGTCTTCTGAGGTATAAAATAACGGTGTCTTGTTGAATAGGGATTTCTTTGCAACAAAGAACTGACCTGTTTCGGGATGTTTTCCACAAAATATAGCAGGAGCTCCATCCCATTTTACAGTCATGTTAACTGAAGATGAAGAATGCCCCTTCATCATATCTCTAAGACCTTGTAAGAAGTTAATTGCACCTCTGCCACCATCAATACCTTGATTGATGATTTCGTCTTCTAGATGTTCTAAATGTAGATTTTTTGCACTCATAGTAGATATTATACCACAGTTTGTGGTTCCTGTCTACTATTTATGGTTCTTTTTTAGCTACGGTGCTATGGTAGTTTCACCAGCATCGATTCTTGCTTGGATAGCAGCGATGTCGGTTACGTATGAATCTATTGATGCAGTAATGACTGCTGAGATTTCAGAATTCATTGCAATTGCATTTGCTGGAGAACTGTTTTCAGTCGAAGCTCTTTCTGCAACCATATCAACAAACATTTGGTCTAAATCATCTGCATTAACACCTTGTGTGTCATGCCAAGTTAGGAATGCATCTCTTCCAGCTCCTGTCCATTCTGCTGGAGTTGATGATGATTTTGTTGCACCAGTGAAATAAGTCTTATTGACTCCATTATGCCAATCTTTTTGATTAACTAGTGATTGATGATGTGCAGTTTGTTCTGCTAATAGGTCTGTAAGTTCTGACATGTATAACTCCGTGTGTGTTTACAGGATTATTTATGTTTTAGACAGCGGTGTCGAGTGCAATTTGTCCTCAATTTTATCAATTTTTTTCGATATTTTCTTAGATGCTGAGGTGTCGTGGTCTTTTTTTGCTTCTCTGAGTTTCTTCTTCAAAGCAATCTTCTCTTCTATTGCAGAGATAACGTCTGTGGATTTCAAATTAGTAGTCATAATATAACTGTATTTATAGCACTTCAGAACACCTGTTATAAGCTTCTGTTCCTGTAGTGCGTTCTATTTGTGTTCTTGTATCCCAATCGTATTGTGTGCATTCTTCAGTAAGGGAACCATTTGTCATCTGTTGTCTAAACAACCACGAATTGATAGAGGAATTACCACCTTCATATAGGTTGAAGTCATCTGCATATAAAAGATACGTGTTGCTTTGTGACCCACTCATAGACATATCAATTGTAGTGATATCATTATATAACTGTACTATATCTGAGGTGTTCCTAGTACTCATTAGAGTAACAATGTTATCTGTGTAGTATGGGTTATCACTGGCTCGGATTCTTAATTCAAAACCACTAGTTGTGGCATTCTTACCACTCATAATGACTGAACGATAACTATCCCTAACTGCAAGTTCTATGGAATGGTCACCTATAAATCTTACGAAAGTTTTCTCATAGTTATATCCACCAACTTGTTTTTGTTGTTCTACGGATATGTGTACTCTGTAACCACTTACAATAGTTTCACTCTCTTTATTCTCTTCATAGTTCTCTGATATGATTACTGAAGCGTTTGCTTCTAGATTTGCCATAGTAATTGCAATGGGTAGACCATTTTGGTCTAATATCTGACCTAGAGAGTTACCCTTAACATCGTTAAAGTTATGTCTACGGTTGTATCTAAACCACTCGTCTTGTTGTGTACTGATACTTTGATTTTGTATGTCGAAGGTAACAGAAGTGAATTCTTGGTTTTGTAGTATTTTACCAATGATTGTTTCTGTTAAGATTCCTCTGAATCCCATGTTGTATTGTTGTTTGAGAACATTCTCGACTTTGTGTAGTGTGGTAAGGAAATCTACAACTTTTTCACCTATGGCTTGTTGTGTGGTATCACCCGACGCTATGAAATCGTCATAGAAATAGTATCTACTGATATTGAAATTGGTTTCTAGGTTGTATAAGAAATTGTTGACATCCTGTTTAATGTTATCTGCAACACTGTTTGCACTAGAACCACAACCATCTGCAACTGTTATGCCACTAGGTAATAGTTCATTGATTGATGTGACCAACATAGTAGTGAATGGGGTAACATTTGCTTTACCTGTACCCATTTCATGTGGGAAGTACAACATAGTGTATGCATCGTTCACATATCCCCTTGTTGAATCCCATGCACCTACTGGTACCTCTGCAACTCTTGGACGGTTTAACCCACAATTGGTAGTGAAGTTTGTTACTGCACTAAATTCTGTTGCAAGGAATTCATACTCATTGTTATCAGTATTGTAGGTTCCCGAAGGTTCACCTTCATCCTGTACTAGGTTGAAGTTAAAGTCGACAAAGACATTTGCACCTTCGACGTATCCATCAATGACTTTGGTGCCATATATCGGGGACGAGGAAACTGGGGTGGTAGTGGGAAACTGAAGTTCTGCAAGGGTAGGTGTAACTGCTGTACCACCACCGCCACATGATGATAATATCACCACTCCAGCAAGTAAAGTTAATTTATTTTTCATTGTAAAGACCTCTCATAATCTATAGTACTATTATACACTATAAGTAGTGGTCATGTCTAGAGGCTTTAGTCTTTAGTCTTAAACTCTTCTCTTAGTTCGGGGAATTCCGATAAGAATCGCATCATTATATGAAGGTTATTATCGTCCTGTGCTAGTTTTGTAAGCATCTCTCTGAGAGCCATATAGTTGTCCATAGAGACATCTCTTCGTATCTCTGCAACCATCTCTTCTACTAATATATTAGGTTTGTAAGTCATTTTGTGGACTTACTTTTACGTTGCCTGAGATTGTTATCCTAGGACTGTCGCTTTTGTTTGGGGACACTGCATGTAAAACTGTTGATGGAAAGATGTATAAAGTACCTTTACCTTTTAGGTCGGGAACATAATCCATATGTGCTTCATATGTGTCAAAGTATTCCTTTAAACAGTTGTCACTATTGGTTGCATTTCTATTCTTGAATACAATATGTGAATCACCTGCTTGATGAATATAACACCAAGAGAAATCTGAATTTCGTGTTCCTTGGTGGTCATGTGCATCTTGGAATCCATTCTTCTCATAGACATTAACCCATGGTACTTCGAATTGACTGGACATTAACATCTTAGGCCCTAATGCATCTAAGAATTGACTGAACTCGTCATAGACTTTGTCCATAGGAACTCTGTAATCAATTTTATAGTTTGCATCTACACCGTTAGATGTCTTACAATTACTAAATGTAAATTCTTCCGTACATAGAACTTCAGTATCAATGAATTCATCAAACCAATCATCAATTTCACTTGCTGAGATTTGGATGGCTGTAATGGGCTGACCCCATAATAGAATATCAGACCTTGAAGTCTGCAAAATCTCGTTTTTGTCCGTCATTTCTTCCCCTATCAAACACTGGTGTGTCGTCACTAATATTCGTTGAATCGTGTAACTCTTCTTGTGCTTCTTGTTCACAATCGTATAACTTCATACGACTTCTATCTACTCCAATGACAAACCTTTTAAATATGGTTGGGTCATTGTATCTGTTCTTTAACTGTTTAACGACCATTTGGTCTAGTTCTTCCAACTCTTCGGATGTAATCAGTGCAAACATAAAGTCGGCTGTTGCTGGTAATCCGAATGACTCTGAGGTATCTGTTAGTTCCACATCTGTAGAACCATAACCACTACGAGTCGTTTGTGTTGCACTCATGATTGGTACATTAAACTCTACTGCAAGTCCTCTGAGTTCTTCTGCAATACTCTTAACCAGTGTATAACTGTTTGCACCAGCTCCTGGCTTTACTCTTGCACTTGAACATATATTTAGGTAATCGATATAAATCATATCGGGTTTGAAATCTTTCTTAATACTCAACTCTTGTAGTAGATGTCTAAAGTGACCAACGTGAGCTGATGCAGTAGGATATTCCTTTATAATCAACTTACCTTTGGTCTTCTCTTTAATCTTATCAATCTTCTTATCAAACATTTTCTTAGATAAGTCGGGTAAATCTTGCATAGGGATATTCAATGTGTTTGCATCGATTCTTTCTGCAATCCTTTCCTCTGACATTTCCATGGTAATGTATAAGACATTCTTGTTCATCATTAAGTTAGCAGATGCCATGTGACACATGAAAAGGGACTTACCCACACCTGTTCCTGCCAAGCAGATATTCAAGGTTTTATTGGGTAAGCCTCCCTTAGTAACTTTGTTGAAGTATTCCAAATCAAATGGTAACTTCTCTTCTTCTGTGTGATAGAATTCCCATCTATCATCGGAATTTTCTATGAAATCATGACCAATATTGGTATCGAATGATACAGACAATGCATCCTTTAAAAGGTCGGGTATTTCTCCAGTCGAGCGTTGGGACTTCTTATCGATGACTTCGATACTGTCCATCACTGCAATATAGATTGCTCTATCTTTGCACCATGATTCAGTTTCGTTTACCAACCAATCGGTTGGTGTCGCTTCGGTAAGTTTTCCTATACTATCTACAATAGTTTTGCTTTGAGATAACAGTCCATCATTCAATGACGTGTTGTTATCTAGATTTATGAGAAGTGCTTCCACTGTAGGTGGTTTAGTGTACTTATCGAAATAAGATATTATCTCGTTAAATACAGTCTTCTCGTCCGACTCGGAGAAATACTCTTCCTTAAGGAACGGTATTACCTTCCTTGTAAAGGGTTCATTCTGAACTAAGTTCTTCAGTATTGTCTGTTCTAATCTCACTTGTTCCATACTTAAAATATTCCTGTGCTTTCTCTTCAAGTAACGCCATTACATCGGGTGTAAAGTGTTTCTCGGGATTGTTATTAATTGTCTTTCCGAATTCGGTTTTACCTGTAGGTAGTTTAACACGAGTTCCTTCTTTTGTAAAGACGCCAAATGCAAGTGCCATGTCTAAAAGACCATAGTACCTGTCCAATCCTTTCTCATAAGAAAGTCTTACATCCACCACTCTATTCTCAACTGTCATCCTTGACTTTGCATTCTTGCAATGGATGATGTTTCCGATTACCTCTGTACCCTCTTTCTCTTTCTTCTTAGAAAGATAGATGATTGATGATGCAGCGTACTTGAGTCCACTACCACCACCCATCTCTTTTTGAGGGAACATTGACCCAATCACATCATATGTGTGATTAGTGACAATCATGGGGACACCAACTCTACCTAATTTCAATGTCAAGACTCTGAATGCACCTTTGGTGATTTGAGCTCTTGTCATATCTTTGGTTTCCTTACCTTCTGCAGTGTCTTCGATTTCTTTAGTAGTTGATAACATACCAAGTGAATCTAAACAAAACATCATTTTAGGACGTTTGGTTTTGGGGGTATCATTATACTTATCCAGTATACTGATTGCTTGATTTCTGAATTCCTGTACTGTAACAACTGGAACAATAACAACTCTTGACGAGTCTATTCCTCTTGATTCAATCATATCTCTCGATATTGCAGATTCAGATTCAAAGTAAATCACTGCTGAATCGGGATGGTCTTCGAGGAATTGTTTTACCATGCCGAGGGCAAAGTAAGTTTTTCCTGTTGCAGATTCTCCAGCGATTGCTGTGATTTTGTTTGCTGGTAGACCACCGTATAGTGACCCACTTAATAGTGCATTAAAAATATGACTTCCAGTATCAATAAAGGAATCCACATCTCCAGCTGCGACACCGTCGGAAACTATACTTGCGTATTCGTTGCCCGATGCTTTTACTAAATCTTTTAAAAATGACATAACACTTCTCCTAATGTATACATCTATTATACACAAAGGGTGGTGAAATTGTAAGAGGGTTTTAGAGTTTTTTTTCTATTTCTTTTAGAGACTTACCAACTTGAGACATTTTTTGGTCGAACTTGGTATGTTCTTTCATCATTGCTGTAAGCTTAGTCATAGATATTTCTAGATGAAAGATACAACCAAAGATAATCATAATCATTCCTATATAGAAACAATCCATGATAGTAATCAACATTAGGAAACCTCGTCTATTTGCTCTTGTGTAACGGTACCGTTACTGAGTAATAGAGCTCTATGTTCCATGTGTCTTTCTTGAGTAGTGTCTTTGTTTTCACCAGTGTATAATACTGCGTGATGGTCAAAAATCATTCGTTGATTGACTGAAACTCTTTCGTCTGTTTGAACGATTGGATTTCCTTCTTCGTCAAGTGGAGTAACAAATAGTTCTCCAAGTATTCTTCCGAACTTTCCTTTGTCATGACTAACGAGTGTGACATCACCTTGTGCAAGTAATTTTGTAAGATGATACTTAGATGCTTTACCAAAAACCTTCTCCACTAAGTCTCTTGTACGTGACTCGGGGGTATCGATTCCCATAAGACGCACTCTTTGTTTTTTTAGTACAGTTGAAAAACCTAAATCTATATCAACGTCAATTGTGTCGCCGTCAACGATTTTGGTTACTGTTACGTGAAATTCTGCTTGTTTAAATAATTTTTTACCCATGATTCTATTTAGGAGTTCGCTAACTTAGGGGGGTTATTATGACCAATCATTGAATGGTCTAAGATGGGATGTTTGTAGTCTTCTGCTTGTTTGGACTCATAGTCTACCATCGCCTGTTTAATAGCATCTTCTGCTAGTACTGAACAATGTAATTTGATTGGTGGTAGTTGCAGTGCATCTGCAATGTCTTTGTCTTTGATGAGTTTTGCTTCATCGATAGTCTTACCCATCATCAAGTCCACGAACAACGAAGAAGATGCAATTGCACTCCCACATCCGTAAGTCTTGAATTTTACGTCGACAATCTTTTCGTTGTCATCGAGTAAGAGTTGAAGTTGCATTACATCACCACACGCAGGAGCTCCTGCAAGTCCTGTTGCAACCTTGGGATTGTTTCTATCCAGTGAACCAACAGCGTGTTTTTGTGGGTTAGCGAGTACGGCTTCGAACCGTTGTACTACTTCTTTTGAGTATGCCATATAGTTATTTATCCAAAAAACGCATCAAGCGACGCAACTGGTTCAACATTCCAGCCAATCTTCTCAATAACCACCTTCAATGGTTCTATGAATGACTTGTCAAATTGCATGTCGTAGTTGATATATTTGTGTAATTCCAACTCTCTCGGAAGTACATTCAAGAACGATATGACGTTCTCGTTAATTGGGTTAGGTGTTGTGAGGTATGTGAAGTGTAACTTCTCTCCACTCTTAATCAACTCGTAACGTTTGTGTATGTTCTTCTTCTTGAGATGATGGTTGTAAAGTAAAGCACCGCGTACGTGTATGGGTGTACCCTTTCCGTAAATCATCGATGGGTCTGCATACTGTTGTAGATTGTTGCAACCTCTTGGTGATGACATGTCTTCGGGTGGTAACCTTCTGAAGTCCATACGAGCATTCTCTACGAAATCCCATAGTTCTTGTTCGTCACCTTGCATCACAATCTTGAATGCATCCGTAAGTCTACCTCTAACCCATTGTGGTGTACTAGACTTTGCAGTCTCAATACCCATCATCTTGAGTTTAGGTACGGCTAGTCGGACTCCTTCGTTGTCGATGACGTTGAGGATATATCTTTTCTTTGCTGTCCATATTCCTCTGTCGGCGATGACCTCTCGTCCCATCTCCATTTTTTGTTCGTATGCGTTGGTGTATTCTGCAAGGTCTTCGAAACCTTTTTCAAGAACGCTCTCCATGTGTGACTTGGCGATGGAGTCGATGAAGTTAGTGATTTTGGTTTTATCTGTTTCATTGGGCATGACCTGTTGTATCAATTTGTCTAGTGTAATATAAACAGAATCAGTATCCATTGCAACAACATAATCTTCGTCTGTCTTTAGAGTTGTGTTTAACCAATCATTGATTGTCTTCTCTGCATGTTTGATAATCAACTGACCCGACAATGTGATTGCCTCGGCAAGTTGTGGGTCAAAGAATGCAAAGTATTGATTGGCCAATGCACCATAAGCTGAGTTAAGTGCAATCTTTCTAACCTGTTGGTTATTGTAAGAACGTTTGATTAATGTATTGAGTTCGTTCTTACGTGTCTTGTCTTTACAAGTTTGCAGTTCCTTCTGATACTCAATCATCTTACCCTTCCACATCTTACGTTCGTCATAGAACTTCTGCATAAGTTCGGGAAGGAAACCTTGTTTGTCGTTAGAGAACCTAGCACCGTTTGGTGTGATACCGAATGCACCGTCAACTACTGTTTCTTTGTTGAATAGTTTCTCTACGGATGTATCTGTTAGTCCTCTCTGCATCTTCTCGGGTGAGATGTTGTACTGCATAATGATGTGAGGATACAGTGAGTTTAAATCGAATGAGACAACCCATTCATGTTTACCCACGATAGGTTCTTTAACATATGCACCTTGAATCCTGTCACCTTTTATCTGACCAAGTCTCTGAGGTGGTGTAGCAATGTTCTGTTCTTTAAGGAAGTTGTAGATGATTGTTTCCCAATACTTAACCATACCAAATGTATCATTGTAGTTACATTTTGCATTGTAAGACATTGCAAGAATCAATTCCATCAATCCTAGTTTGTCTTCTAAGTCTTCTACCAAGGTAACATCCTTTACATTATATGCAAGGAACTTAGAATAGTTGTTTCTGTATAGATGGTGAAGAGAACCTTCCTCTTCATAGCTTATCTTGGTCTTACCTAACTCTACCTTTGCAATATGGTCTAGTCTGTAAGACTCTTGGTTTACGAATGTATGTTTTTTGTATAGTTCTAGGTAATCAATTACATTGATTCCGTACAGATTAAAAACCTGTTGCTGAGAACCCCAATTGGTTTTGAATTCTCTGACATCGCACATGTTCCATGGTGAGAACTTTTTGTGTGATTCTGTACCAAAGACTCTGTCCACACGATTACACAAATAAGTAATGTCAAAAGTATTAACATTCCAACCTGTGATGATATCGAACTTCTCTTTTCTCCAGTACTTGATAAACTGTTCAAGTAAGTCTTTTTCATCCTGTGCTTCATGATAAGTCACATTCGCTGGTTTTTCATCCCATGGGCCGATACCAAAAGTATGTGCCATGAATCTGAAGGGTTTGATTGTTATTGCATTGACCTTTTCCAAAGCTTGCATAGGTTCGGGGAACCCATCTTCACATTCACACTCAATGTCGAGTGTTGCAATCTTGATTACTTTGGGGTCGTATTTGATGTCACCTTGAAACTTGTCGGCAATGTAGGTGTAGATATATCTATCATAACCATGAATGTCCATTCCAGCAGTTCCTGCGAACTTCTCTCGGAACTTCCTTGCACCACCCATTGAATTTAGGTTCACTGGTTCTAGGTTTCTACCATCCAATGACTTGAATGCAGAGTCCTTTTTAGTCGGGACGTAATGAGTTGGACGGTAATCCACAGACATTTGCACCTGTTTCTTACCTTGGTAACCCTTTACGAGTATCTTGTCGCGTGTACGACATACGTTTGTATAAAAATCCATACTGTTATTATAACAGAAAAAGGATTATTCTACAAGTGTATTTCTAGAGGGATTCAGTAATTCTTTTACTGCTTTGAGTTTGTCCTGTGCATCGGCTAAGTTAGCGACCAATTCATCAACAGCACCAACGACATCGGGATGTTCTCCGATACCGACTGGGTTTTGCTGATAGACTGAGATGTTTGCAGTATGAACTGCAATATCACCTTGGTACTTCTTTTCTAATGCTCTTAATATATCTGCCATTCTACTTATTGCCTGTTAGAACCTTGAAATTTTGTGCAAGATTTGGTCTTGGTTCAAATGCAGCTACTACTCTGACTTTTTTAATGTTAAAGGTATAATCCTTTGCATAAGGTATCCATGGTGCAAGACCTACTTCCATATTGGTTCCCTTTAATTCTACGATACATGCGTGTGCTTCTTTTACTGTATAACTAGTTACGTTTTCGGAAACTAAACCTATTACAACATCGCCATTTTCTAGACGTAAACACTTTATAATTTCAGACACTTCTTACTTGCTCCTGTAATTCGAGAGAACGTCTCCCAACTTGTTTAAACCATCGAGAGTCTTCCATCTCAACAGCCATTCCTTCCCAATTCTCCGATACAACTGCTTTCCACATGTTGTTAAATTTACCAAAACGACTTCCACCTAAGTTGAATGTCATGTTAACCAATACGTGTTGTATTGCTTCGGGTAGACTATAGAAGTCCTTCCCACCTTTTGATTCAAATACATGGATAGTTTCATCTACATGCTTGTCAAAATCAGATTCGTAATACGCATCTACTGTTGATTGACTAACTGGAGTTCCAGCTGGTTTACCTTGTTCTGCATCACCATCTTTAATAAGATGACCAACACCTAGTGTTAGATAACCTAATGAGTCTGCATAGACTTCAAGGACTTCACCTTCATGTCTTTTAATTTGTTCTTTTAATATTTCTTTATTCATCCTGTTCCTGTTCCCTTTTCAATTGTTCATCCACGAGTTCCATCAAAATGTCACCCATGAGGTCGTTTAATTCACTATTATTTAGGAGTTCCTCAAGTCCAATATCTGTCTTTTGTTGACCGTGAGGGAACCTTCTTATAGTTCTTTGGAAATTAATGTTGGGTTTTCCATCTTCGAATTGTAACTTACCATATTGGTATACAAGTCCGTCCCATTCTCCACCTGTCATCTCGATAGCAGCGTCGTTTTCACTTGGATTCTCGACTACCATGTAGACTTTGTTATCGAATAATTTTGGCATGTATTTCCTCTTCGATTCTCATAGAATCATGTATAGAATTGTTATCATGTATATTTAGTTGTCCTAAAAGATTCATGTTTGTTAGTATGTTATTTATCTGTGTTCGTCTTCCCTTCAGCCATACTTCTGATTGTGTGTCTCCACGTTCTGCGTGACGATTGTGTTCTTCGGTTATGTCTACTGTTAGAACGTAAACTAATGCTTCGTGATTTTGCATTAACCATTCTATGTCTACTCCTCTAAAGTATCTATCACCTTCTATTAGAACATGTTTGTAGGCAATGTTTGCCCACTCAATGAATTCTCTAAATTGTGGTATAGAACCGTGAGAGAGCTTATCAGTTCCACCGAATGTCTCTCCCTCGGGATATTGACCGACTACTAATATGTCACCATGTTCTTGGCACTTAAATAGTTTCATCGGTTCAATTAGGTTGGGTTCATCTAACCTAGAGATAAGTCTTCTCATGAGAGTTGACTTTCCCGAACATGGAACTCCACCAACCATGATAATCATACTGAACTACCGTCCAAGTTGACTACCACATCTTCCAGTGGAAGACCATCATTAAGAGGGTCTGCTGTAGTAATCTGACCTATGAATCCTCTGAATTCAAAGATGTGATGATACTTTCTATTAAGATGCTGGGTTACCCACAACATAGTTCTGTCAAAAGAATCCATCCAGTTACTTCTTTGGTCTGCAATTTTTGAAGGGTCTACATTTAAAATGTAACCATAGATTTGAACTGGTACTAAGTACGTATCATACAAATCTATCATCTGTTTTATTTTAGTTCCAAAGTCCCCATTTGGTCTTGCAAAACCTATCTGCTGTAAGTCAAGAACATACCCTTTCGATGGGAATTGATTCTCAGCAAGAATCCTGTTTGCAACTCCAGCGTCTACATCTATCACATTTTCAAATACAGAAAGACTTGACCTAAATCTATTAAAGATTGCAGTCCTTTGTGCTGGTGACTTTGTTGGGGTCATATCTTTTAATCTATCCTTCAAATAAGAAGTGTTATCTCTTGTACAAGAACCTTGGGCTACAAGTATCTTTAAAGCTTTAACATAGTCTTTGTCATCATTATCCTGTGCTGGTAAATGACATTCATTGGATTGAATCATAAACATGATTTCATTAGCTGGTGTATCAAAAGTTACAACATCTACTATGACCATAGTTTGCTCAAGTTCTGTAAATGCTTCTAGTCTATTGAAACCTGCTTTCAGATAGTACTTTTCATCTGCACCAAGTTCGACTACCAATGGTGGTTCTGAATAGACCCAACCTAGGTTTTGAAATGAATCTACTAACTTAAGAACGTTTGCTCTTAAATGGTTGTAGACTCTAATGTTTAAAGATGGGCCTTTCTTTACAGAATGTATGATATCTTCAAGTGGGATTAGTTTCCTAGTGGTGAAGTTTACACCTTTAGGATACTTTGGTTTACACTCTTTGAGTGACCTATTCACGTCGAATAGGATTTGATTATTGTTTGACATAGTTGTTCTCCATAGTCGTTAGTTTGGAACGACACCCATAAAAAAGGGTCTCTTTTTTATTTCAAGTGTAACTCCACTATTATTTAGGTCTAAAAGAAACTGTCCAGTGAACCTTTGTCTTCATACTTTCCAGCATGAGGGCCGATAGGGTTCTCTGTCTTTCCAGCTCTTCCTTTAGTTGCAACATGTTCATCACAATATGCAACACATGATAACCTTACTCCTTCACCAGTGATAGGGGTAACACCGTGCAATTCATTTGAATCTGCAATCAGTACGTCTCCATCATCTGCTTCAATAGCAATACCATATCTAGGGAAACATAAGTATGCACCCCCAAATTCTCCAATACGGAAGACACACATAGTTGTCATTCCGAACTCTAAATCTTTACCATCCAAATGTGCAGACATCTTTACAGTGCCACCAGTTGAATACTTGTTTGCAGATAACGCTGTCATCGGTGAACCACCAATGTGATACTTCTCATCTATACACTCATCTGCAAAAGTTTTTTGTAAGTTGTATACTTCGGGAACTGCACTCTTCAATGCTTCTTCATTGACGTTTGCAATCTGTGATAAGGTTTCAAACTTTTCTGCGTTAGATTTCTTTTGCATCCAACCACTTGCCTTAATCATTCCTGTGAATCTGCCACGTTTATACCCGATTAGAACTGAATGAATCTCGTTTGCTTCTGCAATACGATTGAACTCACCATTCTTCTTTAGTGGGTAATAACTGTTAGGTGTTCTTAGGACATAGTCCTTACCTTCGATTAATCCTTTTGCCTTCATATCTTCGTGGTCGATAGGCCCGGCTGCATTTGCTCTCATTGTAGATGTATCATCGATAGAGAACAAAGTATCTTTAACTGTTTGGTAAGTCTTACCTTTGTATGCATTCTTTACAATACATGCAAGTAAGGTTTCACCCATAAGAGTACCATGTGGTTTATAGATTTTGATAACATCACCATCATATTCGATAGATGATATAACAGTATCATAGGAATCTTCGGTAAGATATTTACCGTTCCACTCTTTGAAGGTTTCTTTAAACCCTAAGTCTTTTGTTGCAGTGAATTCCATGGTTCTATTATTTGTCCTTTTATGCTTTGAACGAGGTAGTATAAACAAAGTGGTGCAACCATCAATCCGATTCTTGCTCCCTTGTCGTCGTAATCACCTGTCATTTTATAATCATTAGGTAAAGTCATTATCCTTACCATTTCTTGAGGTGTATAAATTCTTTTACCACCATGGTGGAAATGATTACCACCCATAAACTTTGGTTGACACCCTGCTTCAGTCAATGAATGAGCTGGAAGATGTTTAGGAACGATTCTTGACATGTAGTAAGAATGTTTCTCATCTTCGGGTTTGATATGTCCAAGTCTAATGTTCTCTTGGAACCATGGTTTTACGATATGGTCTCCGATAGATGTATATGCTTGGTTCTCTCTTTCTTTAAGTACAGGGGTGAGTCCAAGACATGGAGTACACTCTGCAAATTCTTCCTTTGGGTGTACATCAAATCCATTTACCCAATGTCCTTTGGAAGATTCATCCATTGCAGTTTCTAAATAAGCTGCATCAATAATGTTCTGTTCGTCTGTTTCTAAATCGTGAATTGCATCTTCAATGGATGCAAATTCTTTTACTGGGTCGGGGAAAACTGAAGACATGCACATCCAAGGCATTCCAATTCCTTCTAGTACATCATCACGTACACCAACCATGAATACTCTTTCTCTCTTCTGAGGTACACCATGCTGATGTCCCTTCATAACTTTCCAAGTCACTGAGTATCCTAGTGCTTCGAAGTCGTTTACCATCCTGTTTAGATGGTCTCTTGCATAGTCCATTGAAAGACCCTTCACGTTCTCACATATTATAACTTTAGGCATTAACCCTTCGGCAATCCTAATCATTTCCCATGTAAGGTCTTCAATGTTCTGTTGCTTCATACCATAAGCCATCTTCTCTTTGTTCCAACCTTCTTTCTTGGAACCTGCCATAGAAAATGGTGGACAAGGTGGTGACCCATCCATGATATCTAATTCGTATTTCTTAAGTCCACTAAGCTCCATGATACCTTCTGCAGTGACTTCTTTGATGTCTCTACATTCGTGTACTGTGTTAGGGAAGTTTTCTAGGTAGGTGTCAACATGTAACTGTTGGAACTCGTTCATGTAACGAACGTCACCACCTGCTAGTTTGTAACCACATGAAGAACCCCCACCACCAGCAAAGAAAGTAATGTAATTAAACTGTTTACTTTCACTGTTACGGTGAAGGTCTTCTAGGTTGTATTGAAAATATTTATTATCACTCATCATAGACTCCATTATACTATATTTAGCACAACTCTGTCAAGGCGATTTCTAAAGATTTTTCAATATATTTTCAGGGCTTGAAACTTCATAAGGGTCGGACTCTGCATTATCAGTGTATCCTTCTTCAATGAATGCTTTTTCAATTACACCATCGTTAACAACGACTGCATATCTCCAAGACCTATATCCGAAACCAAGATTTGATTTAGAACATTCTGCACCAATCAAATGTGTGAACTCACCATTACCATCGGGTAGTGGGTAAACATTCTTGATACCTAATGATTCAAACCATGTGTTCATAACGAATGTATCGTTAACTGAAACACAATAAATCTCATCGATTCCTTTTGCTCTGAACTCTTCGAATTTCTCTTCAAAGCCAGGCAGTTGTTGTGTAGAACATGTTGGTGTGAATGCGCCAGGCAATCCAAATATGATTACTCTTTTACCAGCAAACTGTTCTTTAGTGTCTAGTGATACAAACTCACCGTCAATTCTCTGAGGTATAATTACTTCGGGAACTGTTGTAGTCCCTTCGATAATTTCTAATCCCATTGTTACTTCTGTCATAATCTATACTCCATAATAAATAGATACACCCATTGTAACATCAATGAGTATATCTTTCAAGGGGGTTTCTTAAGAAATTTTGATTTCTTGAGGTTTATCTTCTTCGGGTATAATCCTTTCTAAAGACACACTCAAAATACCATTCTTCATGTCTGCACCTTTAACGACAATGTCGTCTGCAAGTGTGAATGTTCTTTTGAATGAACGAGATGCAAGTCCTCTATGGACATACTCAAGTTCTTCTCCACCCTTTTGTTTACCTTCGATAAGAAGTACATTTTTCTCTTTTGAGATTGTGATATCTTTCTTATCAAATCCAGCCAGTGCAAGTTCGATACTGAAGTTCTCTGCATCGTGTTTTACAATATTGTAAGGTGGATAGTTTGTATTAGTCGGTGACTGATTGGCACGTTCTAATAGTTGAAGAGTTCTGTCGAACCCGATTGCGAATGGGAATTCTTTCCCGAAATTGAAGATGTCGAAATCTCCGAGCTGTTTACTTGTCATAGTGTTTCTCCTTTATTAAGCAAGTTATGTTATGTAACCCCTAATGGGCATTACAATAGTATTTATAGCATATATGGGGACGAATTTAAAAACTTCAAGTCTTTTTAAGTAATCTAGTTTTACCATCGAATAATGGTGCATAGATTTTGACTGGTATCTCCTTACCTTTAACCTTGATTTCGTCGATGAACTTCCAGTCAATATCGATTTGGTCTTTGGTAAACTCTGAGAATAGAATTGGAGTATCGTATTGTCTAGTCTGAACTTCAAGTCTGGCTGCAAGGTTGACTGCATCACCGACCACTGAGTAATCGAACCTAAGTTCTGACCCCATATTACCTACGATACATGGGCCTGTGTTGACCCCTGTGCCGATTACAACTGGTGGTAGGTCTAATCCTTCCTCTACAATATCCTTATTCATCTGTTCAGTAAGTATCTCTATTTCCATTGCAGTTCTGATAGCCATCTCTGCATGGTTCGGACAATCCAAAGGAGCATTCCAAAATGCCATTAGACAATCGCCCATATATTTGTCGACGGTTCCACCGTTCTTGATTACTATCTTAGTCATACCATCGAGGAATCTATTGATGAGTAGGACTAATCCCTCGGGGTCATCGTTTTTCATGTAAGCTTCACTGATTGGAGTGAATCCTACGATGTCTGCGAAGAGGAATGAAAGTTCCTTTCTGTCTCCACCTAATCGTAATTTAGAGGGGTCTTTTTGTAGCTCTTCAATCATGTCGGGAGATAAATACTTTTGGAACTGCTTCTTGATTTGTTGCTTTTCTTGGAAAGTCACATAGTATTTGTTAAACGAAGCATGACCGAAAACTACTAAGGAGGCCAACGATGAAAAGAAGGTATCGAAAAGAACGAGCTCTGAAGTCCAAATATAATAACTCCCGCCAATCTGGCATACTACAAGTAATAGAAACCCTGTCCCCGAAAGAACTGTGGGAAGCTTGTAAACCATCGCAAGTATCATTAGCAAAACTATCAGAAGAAGAGCAGTCTCTAGTGATTCAAGATAGTAGGATTGTTGTATTTGAACTCCTGTCAAAACGGTTTGAAGCAGGTTCGCTTGCACTTCGTGGGGATACATTACACCCCTTGGGGTTGAAACTGGATTATTCAAACCCTCTGCGGTTAGACCCCATACAAGTATTTTATTCTCAACATTAGAATCGGGTAAGTCTACAGCAGAAATCCTTTGGAAAGTGTTCCAATAGGATATCATTACGTCACTGGTTGGAGTGGTGGTTATCGGTTTGTCTCTTCCCATCCGAACCCACTCCACTCCAGTCTCGGGTGTGATTCTAGTTTGATAACTTGGTTGTTCTCTAAGGGCTCTTAAAGCTTCTAACATTAGTGAGGGGTACACTTCACCGTTTGCCGTAACCAATAGTGGTACAGACCGCGTGGTACCGTCAAAATTGGGTGTTCCAGTGACCGCTGGGGTAGCCGTCACAACTCCAACTCCATAGGTGTTACTCATCAAAATTTCAATCGGACTAACAATCCCATCGAAGTTCCATAGAAAATCTTTAGGTTCCCCACCCCCAAACGTTGAGTTACCAACAAATGGTGCAGAACCTTTTTGAGTTTGTGAGGTTGGAGCAGCTCCGAGTATTGTGAGACGGTTTACTAATCCTTCTGCGAATACCGCGTCTTGTGTTGGGTCTCTATCGGGTTTTGAAAATAGCATACCAAAAATATGAGTGTTGCTATAATGGGTATTAAGAAGCAAGTCACGATAAATCCCACGACGAATAGGATACTGTCCGTAAGTTTCAAGAGATTTTTCGTCAATGTCGACGAGAATGATGTTATCGACATAGAATTCTTCCTGTTGTTGGTGTAAGTAATCGAACCATGACCATGATATGTTCTCTATAAAATATGGGTTCCATATCTTAAGTGCAAAGAGAGCTAGTATAGTTACTAATACTGTTTTCCAAGTATACATCTAGTTTTGTGTGACTGATATATTACAACCACCTGCTGTTTGACAACTTTGAGTTAGTGTATAGTTTTGTACGCTATTACTTTGTTGAGTTAGATTTATGTTAGTTGAGTATGTTCCTGTTAGGGTTATGTTTGCGTTATGAGCTCCTGAACCACTTTGGGATATAGTACCTGTATTACCATCAACATATGATTTTAATGAAAGAGTTTTCTTTCCATCTGTTTCTTGGACTACATAAAATGAATTATCGTCTGCATACAAGTATACTGTAGCATCATGTTCTGAATAGGCATTATTGTTACCATTTCTTTGATACCCTGCTAATGCATTATTACTACCGTGGATATCTAGAGTAAGTGTCACTCCACCACCTTCATCACCGTCACTAGTAAATGTAGTATCGGATGACCCACTTAAAGTAACACCTTGACCCCATCGAACAGAATTACTGTCACCCAAGATATGAAAATCTATATTTGATTCTTTACATGAAGAACCCCTAGTGCAATTTTGTTCAAAGTGAAGTGAATTGGAATCACCATTTAAGTCTCCACCCGAACCTTGTTGAGTACCCCAAGTAGGAACAAAGGAAATAAAATTCTTGTTTCCTGTTTGTTTGATTAGTATTTGATTTGATGCACCACCTAGTGAAAAGATAGTGTCGTTGTTGAACCCAATTTGAGTTACATTGAAGACAAGATTGTCATTGGACTGACTCCCTGTCGTTTCCACATCAACCTTGTTGTTATCGTTTGCGACAACAAACAAGGGTAACATAATTAATAATGATAAAAACTTTTTCATAATCCTTTTAGATTAACCATTGAAACAATAAGCATAAAATAACTCCTTCAGAAAATGATAACCAATACATATGGTAATCATCTAGTCGCATAGCTTTTTGAAATCCAAAGATTTGGTTCTCATGCCATACACGGAATTTTTCTGATATGTTCATATATTCTCCTAGTTTGTTTGTGTGATGGTAATATTTAGAGACGAACCATCACCCACCTGTATTGATGACTCTTTTTCGTCTGTTATGGTTCTAATGGATGCTTGTGCAAACATCGGTAACTTAATAGATATAATTCCATTAACTTCCCTGTAGAACCATATTTGACCAAGACCCTTGTCTACAATAGTAGAATATTGTGTGTCTTTGTCAAAGCCTGGCAGAGTTCCGTCAATACGAACCACTCCGAAGGCATTAGATTGTTGTCTGTCGAGACCAACCTTACGGTCAATGTCTAAAACTACATCTAATAAATCTTGTAAGAAATCGACATCAAGTAAATCTCTGTCGAGCTCTGTGTATTCTAACTCATCATCTTCAAAGTACTGTTCTTCCAAGTCATTAAACTCTAGGAAGTCCACGTCAAGAACGTTACTTGTATCGTTCTCTTTACTACTCTGTTCTTCTGCAACCTGTTTGTTCACCTCTTCGGGTGGACTGACAATGAATAAGTTGTCAATCAAGTTGGGTGTAATTCCATTAACCACTATTGGTTTAGTTGGTGAATCATCGTATGTAGAAACCATTGTTGCTTGATACGCTTCATCCAATAATACCTGTCCGCCTGCATTACTAACTAGGATACTTCCCGAAGGAGCTCCCCATTTATCGGGTAGCAGTATCACAAGTGACCTTCCGATTTCATCAATAGATGTTGTGAAGTCGGTGCCGTTAACTGTTATCTGTGCAGTCGGTGTAGTTATATTTATGTTAGCTTTCTTAATCTTTCCACCAAAACCCGAAGCAAATCGAGCGGTGCCTTGTGCCATACGAATGGCCATCTTGGACTTTGAAGGGTCGGGGTCATAGTAAACCTCGTCTATCCATACCTTTGAATGTTCTGTTAAATCCAGTTGTTCCGTACCTTGGAATTGGATTTTCATTCTGCCGTTCTGAGTCTGTGCTGTATCATACATCAGCACATCGGATTCATCTGTTGCAGATATCACGGAAGTTTCTCCGTCTCTCTGAAGACCAGCTGAACCCTTGTATTCGATAATCTGACCTATCGGTTCACCATATGATAGTGAACTGATAAGTAAGAGATTAACTATCGTTGTCGTCTTTCTGAATAATGTCGATGTTAGCATTAGAGGTCACAAATGATACGTCAATGATACCACTACAAGATTGACCACTCGGACAACTTGTATCTGAACCACTCTTCTGAATGATATCAATATCATTGCCTGAACCAGTTAAGATTGCAGTGATTTTATTATCAGTCGCGTCAGCTTGAATGGTATTAATGTCGTTTGATGAACCACTTACAGTCCAGTTCCAAACAGCATTATCCGAATCAACTTTGGTTGTGAATACGTTACTTGAACCACCTACTACTAAGTCCCAGTTTAAGTATTCTGCTGATGCAGTGTAACCGACATCTATATCAAACGTGTTAGATGAACCTGTTACAGCACCTGCCATGTTTAAGTTGTCTGCACTACCTTGATAACCTATGTTCCAATCCATTGAGTTCGAACCACCAGTAAATGTTAAATTTACTGTTGAACTATCTGCAATGAAAGGGCCGTATAGTTTGTTGACATCACCAAATTGTACTAGTGTGAAACTGTTGTTTGCACCAGTAAGAATCATGTCAGCAGATGTTCCCGAGAAATTATCTAAACCGACTTTGTTTCCGTAACCTTTCTGAGTGAAGTTCAACGTTAGGGCTGTACCACTTTGTTGTAACCATATTTCGTTATCGTCTGCTCCTGCAAATGCAGTAGTCGATAATCCTAATGTTAACATAATCAATAATAATTTATTCTTCATGTTTTTCTCCTATTGAATGTAACTCGTTTCTTCCATGTGTTCCATGGGGGTGACGATGTTCATCTTTAATTACCCAAAAACTTCTATCGTGTCCTTGGTATATTAGTTCTAGAACGGCAAGTTCAATTGCTGAACGTGTTGCTTTCGTAACACCTTCATTTTCTGCTCTGCCATCTTCCATTTCAATTAACTTCGTATCCATATCAACGAAGCGGAATACATCATAACCACCACCTGTACTTAGAATCGTTTTCTGAGTCTGTACATTCAGTAAAATCTCACCAGTTAAAGTTGATATTCCTCTCAACGATACGGTGATAACATCCCTACGATATGAAATAGAACTGCCAATACCTAAGTATCTTGCGCCTCTTCCACCGCTTTCGATGTTCGAATCATAACCAATAATCCCACCTTCCAGTAGGATTCCTGCGAAGAGCAAGGGTTGAATTCCTGTTGGGGAACCCTCATTACCTTCCTGTTCTGCAAAACTTTCTCTAGTAGAACGAATGATTTGACGCTCTCTTACTAGTGCATCTAAACTTGTTCTCTCTACTACTCTAAACCATTTACCCTTCCCTGCTGTCTTAAGTGCATCAATCAAAAATGATTCAGCTCCTTGTGTGACTGCAGTGGAGAAAGATGCAATTCCATCTTTACTCTTACGTTGTCCTGTCTTATCCATGAAAGCGTAGACTGCAACGACTGGCATTACATCTGCTGGTGGTAACAGTAACAACTCTTTATAAGTAGGTATATTTACTACTTCTGCCTTCTCAATGCACTCACCCACCTTACTCATTACAAGAGAGGTGCAACTGTCGGTCATAGACGGAATACTTGCACACCCAGTGGTGAACAAGACCGTTATCAGTCCTATAATTGCCCATTGCTTCATTTAGAAACTTCCTGTACCAACTGGTATATCTAAAATCGTTGTTGTCCCATCCTCGGTCACTATCGTTAATCGAATGAAGTCTACTCCATCCTCTCCAGTCATCCTTTCATATGTGACTGTATTACCTTCCATTACGAAAGTACCGTAGGCAGCTGCTGTTCCGTTAGAGAACATGTTCTCTACTAACTGTTTTGCTAACTGAGCATAAATTCTGCTCTCTACGTTTCTTAAAAATTTTGCAAGTGTTGTGTTCTGTGCTTCTCTGTCTGCCTTTGCAATGGCATCTTCTAAATCTTGTTTTATCTTATCACGTCTAGACTTCTCTTGATTTTCTATAGTCAAATAGTGAGCAGATATCCCTATCCCATTAAAGGATGGACTCTTAAACTTGTGTACTATCTCGTCTGCATTGGCATAGTTGATACCAAGACCACATGCTGTTACCAACATTATTAGTCTTACAACGTGCAATTTACTTTCTATTTTTCTCAACATTCTGTGACTCCTGCTTCTTGCTGTTCTCTTTCATTTCGAGAACCACATTTACTTTCTGCTGTAAACGGATTAAATCTTGGTCTAACATTCTGACTTGGTCAATAACTTTAATCAATGCAAAATGCTGTTTCTCTATCTCGGGTTCTAGTTTTTCACCTACGAACCACCAAATAAAATATATGAAATATCCTAGACCCACCATCATTACAATTGGGAATCCGTAATCAGATATTACTTGAACGAGACCTTCCATTTAGTCTCTCCTTACATCTAGTTTACCGTCTTCTATAAAGTTCTCTGCTCTTGCAACCCTGTCTATATCGGGTCTAAGTTCTAACGCTGCAGAGACTAGTAAATCTATCTTAATCATTTCATTGGACATTGTTCTTGCACGATTCTCTAGGGATGTACAGAACATTGTAAGGGTTTTGATATCATCAACAACACCTTCAAGTATTTGTTTTATGACAAGGAATATGAAAAAGCCCATTACTAAACTTCCAGCAATCGGAGCTCCCACTTCACCTATCAATACAAATATATCATTCATGCATTTATTTATGTTTTTTCTTTATTAGTAAGCACTTACATGGGCTAAAAAAAAGAGACGTTTCCATCTCTTTTTCAAACTCGTATAGAGTTACTTCAATTGTTCACGGATTTCACTAATCACAGCAGCCTTGGAGCCAGACTTCTTAACCTTAAGGTTCTTCTTGTCTGCAAGTTCTACTAGTTGATTCTTAGTCAATTTCTTAAGGTCTGCAACGGTAGTTGGTTTCTCTTGAGTTGACTTGGTCGCTGGTTTCGAAACGGCTTGTTTCTTGTCACCTTTGACAGCGAAAAACAAGAATGCAACAGCGAGTATTGCTACTATAACTATTCCGTCCATAATGTTCTCCTAATTTATTTATCCAACAATGGATTTTTATCTTTTGCTTTACCAATGGCAAGTGCAAAGACTTCTATGTATTTATAGCACTTCGCCCAGACGGCATCGTCCTTCGGTGTGTCGGTCATCATTACAATGACTGAACATATAGATATGATTGCTGGTATCGCTGACATGAATGCCCAGATACTACTGATTAAATCCCACATAAGTTTCTCCTATTAAAGTTAACAGAAGTATTTATCTATTTAGTACCACCAATGGAGTACTTTGTTGTAAGTTTCCAGTTAGTTTTTTCTTTGTAAGGTATAATTTTGATTTGTGAAAGGGGTGCAGTTGGTTCTTCTATCATAGAAGGTGTAACTACTGTGACAAGTTTCCACTGTGCTAGCAGCTGACAGATAGTGTTTCTTCTACCTATATCAGACTCATCTATGTTAGTGGGTTTACCGTCGAGTTTGAATAACTCTTTGAAGTGAGTGATGTAATACTTACCACGTTTGTGTAGTATGTGACAAGATTGAAATAACTCTTGGTCTCTTCTAGATGCAACACCTATGCGTGAAAGTGTCTCCCTAATCTTTAGGAAGTCGTCTTTTTCGGGGAAGGTTACCTCAACGAGGTCTTTTACTATTTTTTCTTGTCCATCATCCATTGTTATTACCACCAATATTCATTCTGTTCTTCAACTCACGTATTTCTTTATCAGACAATAGAGTAAACAATTCTTTTGCTTCTCTTGTTGACATCTGATAATAGTCTTTTACGACAGTGAGTTTTTTACTAACGTATGGTTTAGCCCATTTTGAAAATCTCTGTCGTTTTCGTAAAGTATTTAGGAAAAATACGTATTGAAGACGATTGTCTAGACCGTGGCGACAGTTCATTTCGTTAGTAAAGAAAACAGAATCTTGGTGGTAAGACAAAGATTTGTTTATAAGGAATGGTTGATATGCTTTCTCTTCGATATCATCAACCATGATATCTTTTTTGTCGGAAGAGACCGACTTAACAAAGTCAAAAGGATTTCGTTTGTTAGGGTTCATTACTTACCTGTTACAGCAGAAAATGAATTGAGTAGGTCATCACCATAAAGAGGTTCACCAAAGAAAACAATTTCACCTGTCTCTCTAATCTCTCTCTTGACGACACCGTTGTTGTATTCAATATCCAATACTGAACCATCGTTTCCCCTAGTGTCGTACCAGCAGGAGTTTAAGGAATGTGCGTGAAGGGATTTGACCTTGTTAGACCACTCCTCTGCGAGAAGTAATCGTCTTTGTTTGTCTACTACTGAATCGTATTCACTCATTTTTTAATCCCCCATCCTAGGCACCAACAAGTGGTGACTGTAATTGCAAGTAGTAACATCACTACATCAATCATTTGAATTTGCATTCTCCCATGACTTCTGTTAGACATGCAACAAAGTTAATCTCTGAGTCCATTGCAAAAGCTGCTTTGTATTGATAGTCTGCAATTATTAAAACTGCAGCTGGTATTGATTGTGGTTCGAGTTTAGTTTCAAGTGCATTGAAAACTTTTCGGAATAATGTATTGAAGTCATTGTCGGAATTAGTTCCAACCCACTTCCTCATTGCCGACCAGTTCTTTGACTTAATCATATCGACCAGTGGTGTTAACTTCTCTTCCGATAAGGTTGAGATGAGTCCACTATCAATTACACCACTTACACCGTAACGTTGAATCTCATTGAGACATCTACGGAAATCGGGGAAGAACTTCATGATTAATTCTGCAAGGACTTTAGGGTCTGCCTCAATCTTTTCTATCTCACAAATGTTCTTACATCTTGACAACATCTGTTGTGCAAGTTGAGGTCTTTGTGTTGGTGTTATTGAAAAATCTATAACTGTAGTTCTAGAATGTAATGGTGGAATAATTCTATTCTTGTAATTACATGTAAAGATAAATCTACAATTGGACGAGAACTCTTCTATGAAGTTTCTCAAAGCTGGTTGAACTGAGTCTGCAGATATGTAATCTGCTTCGTCTAAGATAACGACCTTTGCACCACCCGATAATGAAACCGAAGATGCAAAGTTCTTAATCTTTGTTCTGAGTGTGTCAATCAAACGTCCTTCATCGGAACCGTTGATTACTATAAAGTCTGCATCGAGTTCATTACACAATGCTTTTGCAACCGTTGTTTTACCAACACCTGCTGACCCACACAATAATAGGTTAGGTATCTCTCCCTGCTTTACAAATTCCTTAAAGGTTTCTTTAAGTTCTTTTGGTAGTATGGTGTCCTCAATTGTTTGAGGACGATACTTTTCTACATAGAGAAATTCATTCATAGGAGCAAACCCCCCACCGAGTTTGCAGTGCAGACAACCCATTGATGAGTGAAGTCTACTCCCGCGTATATTGCAGAGACTGGCACAATATTCACACTATTAATATATAGGTTAGGCATTGTATTTGCTGTCTGGCTCCAGTGCAATAAAGTACTCAAGTTCTACATCTACATTATTGAAATGAGATATACCTTTTGATGATACTTGAACATCATAGTTACCGTCTAGAATTTTAAGATTCTCCATCTTGAAATTCATTTCATAAGATGTACCATCACTCTCTGCTTCTACGATTCTTGAGAACGTATTAGAAGAAGGACTCTTCTTATCTGTAACAACTAATGTTACGACTGTACCATCTGACTTAAGAACTAAATCATTAACACCTAGAACTGCAGCTGCTTTCTTCAAGTCACCTAACAATGTGGATGTTACTTTGAATTCAATCTCTGCCTCTGGCATAGTTATCATCTTGTCGGGTGCAGTCACCATACCTTCCGCTGCATAGAAATATGCGAGAGAGGAATTGTTATCTGCCACAGACAATGACGAAGCATTGAATTGGAAGTCGGGGTCATCCATTAAGGATGTTGCACCTAAGAATTCTGGCAAGTTGTATATACTGAAGTCTTGAGGGAATTCCTCAGACACAGTTGCAACTGCAAGAATGTTTTTCATATTGGAAATAGTTTCCAGTTTGTTGCCTGTTTTGACTCGAATGCCCGAGTTTATAGTCGAGAAGTTCTTTAGAACATCTTTTGTATCATTACTAATTTTCATCACTAGTTAGTCTCCTTTTTGTAGCCCGATTCCTCGAGCAATAATTTATCGTGGTTGTTAAGGGCAAGGAATCCATAATGGATTACCTTCAATAGGTCGGCACGATTCTTCCCACCCTTTTTCCCATATCTCTGGGCATATTTCATAATATTCCCAACACAGAATCCTTCACCGTGACCTGCGTCCATGATAAACTCTGTTGCTTGATATTTGTTAAGACTATAATGTTGGTCGTAAGTCGAGTCAACATATGAAGTGAACTCCTTTAAGAGTTCTCCTTCATTGTATTTGTAGTCTACAGTCTTAATAGTTTTATTCCAATACATGATACTAGTATACTCCTAGTAGTCCGATTGGTCAATAGTGTTTTCTGAACTTTCTGCATTCAAGTCGATGCCTGCATCAATCTTGGAGTAGAGGTCAAGAATACTGTTTCTAGTTTCTTCGTCGAACCTAGAGATACACATTGTAATTGACTTGAGTTTGTCATTGAACATTCTGAATGCATTGACAATGTGAACAAGTCTTCTAGTCGTAACAACATCGTCGATACCACCTTCGTAATATGTTTTTCTAATGATGTCAGCCCAGTCAACAAGTTTCTCACAGAACTCTGTGTCAACTTCACCAGTAAGACCCATCTCTTTTGTAAGGATTGTCTTCTCAATTTTCACTGGTGGATATTCTTGTTGCATCGTAATTGCAAACCTTTCCAACATCGCTTCGTTCATGATTTGAGTTCCAATGAACTTTCCATCGTCTGAACCTTGACCTTTAGTGTTTGCAGTTGCAAGAACTGTAAACCCAGCAGTAGGTGAAACCCACTCACCAGTCTTCTTAATAAGGTAACCTTTACCTTCTAGAACTGATTGTAGACACATCAACTTGTTAGAACCTAAGTCCACTTCGTCAAGAAGTAACACGGCACCTTTTCTCATTGCTTTGATAACTGGGCCTTCTCTAAAGATGACGTTACCATTCTGCAAAGTGTGACCACCCATTAGGTCGTCCTCATCGGTCTCGATAGTAATGTTAACTCTGTAAAGTTCTCTCTTCAATTGAGCACAAGTTTGTTCTATCATTAACGTTTTACCATTACCACTCAGACCAGTAACGAATACTGGAAAGAACAATTTGGATTTGATAATGTTCTTGACATCTTTGAAATGTCCGAAAGGAACATAGTTAGACATAATCTCGGGGATGATTTTAACACCATCGTCGAGTAGATTGACTGACTCTGTTTGAGCTGCAACTGGCATATTACTTGGGGAAGCAATTGATGTAATTGGAGCAGCCTTTGTAGAAACTGCAACTGGAACATCATCTGAATACCCACCGTTATAACCAGTGATAACTGCTTGAAGGTTGTACAACAAAGGCCCAGTCTCTTGGGTTTCTTTGAAGTCATACTTCGAGGATTTTATCCATGAAGGGAAATATCCATCAAAGGCATCTTTGATTTCTTTCCTTCCAAAGGAAGTTTGGTTAGGGAATTTCGTAACGAGTTCTCCCAAAAACTCAGCCCTGTCGGGTGTGTAAGAAAATTTCTTACCGTTAACATCAATTGAATTTGTCATATAGTCTCCTTGTCTTTCAATTTGTTTTCTCATCATGTATATAATAACAAAAAGCTGGGGGCATTGTCAAGGCTACTTTAGCGACTCGAATCTAGTTCCCATTTTCTCTAAGCATTTCACAACGCCCTTCTTGTTTCTTTCGGTCAAATAGTTCTCACCTTTGTTGACCCATATTCTGAATGCAAAGCATTCCTTTTCTTCAGACTTACATTCTTGTATCTTTGGACAATCATGGAATGTACATGGGGCAGGCCCAACATCCATAACTGCATCTGCAAATTTGGAATAGTCTGATTGGTGGTTTATGTAATACGCCTCGTCTACTCTAAGTGGGTCTCTATTCATTATGATATCTCCTTGATAAATTCATTTGTTAAAAATCTTGATGTAGTTTTTGCTCTCTGATTTCTTTTGAAAGCTGCCATGACTTTTGACTTCTTGGCATCGAACAATTCGTCGGACAGTTCGTCTGAACCTTCAGCCGATAACGATGAGGTTGCAGTCAAGAATAATTTTCCGTATCCGTGAGCCTCAACAACCAATCCGTTTTTTCTAATCTCCATCCAAAGAGCTCTGTCGTTATGGTAAACTGTATCTTTATGTTCTGTGTATTGCATGATGTCCATCATGTCTGCTTTCTTGTCTAGGCAGAAGTAACCAGTGACAGTAACGTTACAAGTTTTTGACAACCAAGACAAAAGGTTCTGAGTCTTTTTGAAGTCATTGCTGTATCTTGCACTGTATCTGTTACTTCTCTGAATTTCTTGATAAGGAAATACTTTGTTATCGTAAGGGTCAATGATTTCTGTCATCTCATTCATATCCCAAGAATCTATTCCTTGTGCTTTTGCCCAGTCGTATTTCTCATCTCTATCCCCATCATTAAGAAGTGGAGAAGAGTGTGAGTAACCATCTGTGATAACTGTTAAGATTGACTTCTCGATACTGTATGCAGTGTTGAACTCAGGCAGTAACTTTCTCATTGCAACTAAACAATGGTTCAGAGGAGTGCCACCTAATCTGTAATTGACAGGTCTGCAACCAGTGTTGAAGTGAACGTAGTACTCATTCTCGTCAAGTAGTAACTCAGAGTCATTGTAAAACTCATTATGTTTTGCAATAGTCTTCTCAGAACTTCTCCATCCAAACTTTCCTAGGAAGTGATTGTTCCAAAGAGCTGCAACGTTCTTCATCATCTTTGTATATTTTTTGTTGTTCATTTCGTTAGAGAATATTTCTACAAGGTTTCCTGCGTCGGTACCGTAAGTGTATTCTTCTTCCGCTGCATATGCATCTGAGAACAAGTAGATTCTGTGAGGGATGTTAGTCGCTCTACAGAATTCTGAAAGGATAATTGTTTGTTCTAATAAGTCAGCACAACTGTTACCAATTGAACCACTCCAATCAAGTAAAACATTCACACCATGATTTTGTCCATCTGGCAAGTAAGTAACTCTTTTGAAAACGTCATCGACGATTTGATACTTTGCAAGTTTGTTCATGTCTAACTTTCCAGTTTTACCACTGAAAGCTTTAACACTTCTCATTGCAGTCTGTCTCATTTCAAATTCTTTTGCCATGTGCATAACAAGTTTCTTGTTCTTGTCTCTAAGTTTCTTAGAAGTGAACTCTGCTCTGTAATCTGATTTCGACTTGTTTTCTTTGACCCAAAAAGTATCCCAGTCAGCAAGAACTTTATCATGACCGATAACTAAATCAACATTTGATTTCTTTTTGAAAACTTCTCTTAAGTTTATTTGAGTTCTCCATGTTGGAGTGTCTTCTTGAAACATCTCTTCATTGTTATGTGCATTATGTTCAGTGATTGATTCCCTTGCTCCTTGAGCATCGTCGAAGTCTTCGGCAGTACCTTGACTACCCTCTTTACCACCAGTAGATTTTCTACCTTCTTCTTCTGACTCGTCATCGTCTTCATCGGTGTCATCTGAATCATCACCACCGTCACCGTACTCGGGTGCTTCTGGCAGGTTGTCTTCACTATCGTCTTCGTCTTCTTCTTCTGAGTCTGAAGTATCATCGTTCCACTCTTCAGAACCAGTTGACTCGTCACCTTCTTCTTGGTCTTCGTCGTCGTCTCCCTCGGAAGGAATGTAAGTCTGAGGAACTAATGCTTCGTCGTCTTCAGTTCTTGTCTCGTTTTCTTTAGACCACTCATAGATAGCAGTTGCACAAACCACAACGTCTTCCCAAGTCTGACAAGCTTCTGCCATGTCTAGGAATACTTGTTCTTCTTTTGTTAGGTTGATTGTAATTCTTGAACCACACTTAGTAATAAGATTAATCTTATCAATTATTGAAAGTTCCTGTAAGTCTCTTTTTGCAATTCCGAAGAAGTCCTTTTCCATCAACTCATTGTATGCAGTGTAGAAAGATTTTCTTAGTCCTTGAAATTTTAGTTTGATTGCTTTCTCAATTCTGACATCCTCAACAACGTTAAGGTAACCTTTAAGAGTTTTGTTTTTAGTCAATGCATTATGAAGACCCTCGTAAGGTGTGTTCAATGCATGACCAACTTCGTGACCCATGAACAAGTCATAAAGTTCATTACTAATTCCTTCTTTGAAAGTAGGACAAGCAAGTATCCTATTCTTGACATCGAAGTATGCAGTAGGTATTGGTTTGTGAACAATAGTAATGTTCTCAGTCGCCATTAACTTTGCAAGTTGGTCTTTTTGGTTTCTAGTATTTGTCATAATTAATTTGTTTCCCGATTCAGACTATAGTATATCAAAATAGCTGATGCATTGTCAAGGCTTAGATTGTAATAAATTTTCGTCTTGATTTTGAGAATTGTTTCATTGGAGACTTGAAGATGATTTCTTCAGTGGTTCCTTGTTTGATATAACCAACTAACTGTAAAGCTTTGTTTACTATGTAAGTGTGGTTCTTGCATGGGTATTCACCCCAATCTGTAATCTCTTTTAAATAAGTATTCATTATACAGTATCCAAATGTGTTCTAAGTTGATTGAAATATACCTTTCCAATATTTGGATAATTCATAACCTGTCTATAGTGTTGAACAATATTTTCCTTAGTAAGTTTGACACCAAGGTCACTTTCAATCCAAGACAATACTATTAAGAATTTTTGATGTTTCATTATGCAGCGACCTTTAAGTAGGTAGTGTATGATTCGTAGTGACCACTTGTTCCGATTGCAGAGTTGTCACATCCTCTTCCGTCTGTCCACATTTCTAACTCGATGTTATCATATGAAGTTGAAGGGATTAACACTTTAGGATATTTTTGTTTAAGGTTCCAATCATACTCGTGGTTGATTGATGTAATCTTGACGACTAGATGGTCGTCATGAATTTCTTTGAGGTAACCATTGTAGTAGTCACCGTTCTGTTTCCACTGTACTTGTTCGTACTCTTCTAACCACTCATCCCACATTATGACTGACTCCTTAAAAGTGCAGTTGCATATTCCGTCATGGAAACACCCTCGGCACCAGTGTACTTTGATAACTTGCTGATGTTTACAGCAGTAAGTTTCATACAGATTTCTTGAATAGTCATATTTGTTCCTCTTTGATTTTTCATTATATACATAGTATAACAAAAAGCCAGAGGCATCGTCAAGGCATGATTAGCGAAGGATGTGGGAGTTTCTTTCTCGGATTTGGTGTTGGTTTTCGTCTAGGTTTAGACGTTCGTCGACTAGGATTCTGTCCTCGATATCTGTGAACCACATTGAAATGGTGTGTCTCGAGCCCCTTCTCACAGTTTGTACGCCATGTTCAAGGTATAGACCTTGGAATAGAAGACCCCCAGCGGTCTCTATGGGATGCTCATGGCCTATTGGGAAGGTGTCACTGGGTGGAAAATAAGTTGTTCCACCACGGAAATTGTCGTTTAAATAAAGGATGCACGTCCATTCTCTAGAGTTTCCTTTCTCGGGAACTGCATTTTCATTAATCTCTGAATTAGAATAGGTATCGTAGTGTGGTTTTTGTACTCCACCAATTTCCCATTCGTTAAGTGCAATCATTTCGGGATAGAAATGTTGTCCTGTTTCTTTGTATATTTCGGATGTACATTGCTGAGCTGCACGTCTAATACAATCACGAACCCATGGGGTTTTTATGTGAACGTAATCAATAGCACGGTAATCTGTACCGTCACCAATTGTTCTTAGATGTTTATGCTTTAGATGATACGTTATCAGACTCTTGCAGTCTTGTGGACTCAACATGTTCTGAAGACTTATCGGCTGATACACTTTGGATGTATTTGGCAAGTGCTTGTCGTTTCTCATACTCTATTCTCTTAGCTTTTTCTTTAGGTCGTGATTTCAATGCACGGTCTAGTTTCAATTTTGAAGCACGTTGTAAAAAGATGATACCATTAAGATGGTCAACTTCATGTTGAACACATCTTGATGCGAGTCCATCTAGACTTATAACTATTTCTTCACCTTGTGCAGTCTGATATTTTAGTTCTATCATCTTTGCACGTTTAATCATAAGGTACATATCGGGGAACGATAAGCAACCTTCTTTCATCAAATCTGTTTCTTGGGATATCTTTGTTATCTCGGGATTAAAGAAACATACATTTCCTTGGTCTTGAGATTTCATTACAAAGACTCTTGCATCCAGTCCTACTTGGTTTGCACTCAAACCTATTCCACCGAATCTACCCATTGCATCTGACAATGCTTTTTCTATTTCTTCTGCATCCGTTCTTTTTTCAAAGTCGAAAGTTTGTGGTGGGGTTCTTAAAACCTTTGAGGCTTCTTCTATCAATTGATACATATTTATTTCTTAAGTAGACCGTTATATTTAACGGCAAGGTTATAATATTGCCCGAGTTTCTTAAGTCCAGCATGTCCTGCCTTGTTAGTCCTCACTGACATCTGCATGGTATACGTTGTATCTTTCGATGCAAGATGTATAAACCAATTTTGTTTTGATGATTTAGAAGCTTCTGCTTTAATGAACTTAACTACTGGTAAAAATACTCCGAGTTCATCATCATCTGTAACCTGCTCATACGTGGAACCAATTCCTTTAATAACTTTGGTTGGAACGCCTGGGGCTTCACGTAAAATTTCTTTCTTTATATAGTCAAATGATTTGCCACCTTGTTTCCCATTCTTATTGAATAGGTCTATCAGTGATTGACGGACTATCTCTAGTACTTGATTGTAGTACTCTTCATATTGTTTGTTGTTATTTTTATCTAAGTCCTTTAGAACTTGTTGTGTAGTCTTTCTATCTTTACTATCATACGTTGCAGAAGAAGGCATACCTTCAATCTTTGAGTATACTTTCTTATGTAAGTCTAGTGATAGTTTCTTAACATCTTTACCACTTGAAAATGCTTGGAATACTGGATTCACATATGTGTTAAGTTTTGGTTCTGAAGTTTTCTTACCACCTGCTTTAAGAGAGGTTCCTAAGAGAGCTCCATCTGTAAATTGTAAAAAGATATCGCCTGGATGTTTGGGTGGGACTCCAGCTGGTTTTGCACGGTACCCCCAAAAGACACTCTTGATTGATTTTTCTTTCATCTCATCATAGATATACTTTGTAATACCTATTGCATTCTCAACCTTCTCTGTAAACTTGGATGACTCTTCTGCTTGTGCAATGAAATCTTTTGCTGATTGTTTGTCTGAAGCACCAACACATTTTAACTTGTCAACGTCCTGTGTAAGTATCCACTCATAGAATGATGGTACCGACTTAGGTTTGTAACGTTTTTCCCATGCAATGCAAGGGAAGAGTTCTGTGATACTTGAATTCAGTGTTGTCTCATTCATGCCACCACTCTTGGGTTTAAACATGATGATTGCACGGTCTCCATTCAATGATGGGATAAAGATAGGGTCAAAACTTGATAGAGAACTTCCTTTAACTTCTGCAGTAATATCTGCATTCCTTAATTTCTTTTCCATCTCATCTCTATCAGCATCTCTGTCCTGTGTCTTAACAACAAAAACTGTAGTCTTAGTATTAGATTTCTTATGCTTCTCAATCGTCAACCCATCTATTACTTCCGAAGGTAGGTCATTGACTTCTAATGCTTCGTCGAGTGAAGGAATATCTAGTCTGATATCCTCAAGTTTGGGGTCGAGTAATTCGTTGAATGATTTCATAATACTATTTATCCTATTCTGCTAGTCTAGAGAAGTTTTTGTACTTCTCAAATCTTAACACATTACTGAACTTATCATATAATGTATCTCCTTTATGACTAATGATAAATGCATTTACTCCATCTGTCAAGGTGTTTAACAGCTTTAAAAATTCATCTGTACCTGTAACGTCTAGAGATGAGTCAAATACTTCATCTAAAATAAGTAGATTAGTGTTCACACTGTTCTTCATTCTTGCAACACTTCTCCATGTGAATAGTAGTGCAAGGTCGATTCTCATCTTCTCACCTTGAGAAAAGTTTTCGTATTTGAATACGTCACGGAATCTTGATTTAATTGTTTCATCGAATGATTCGTCCAATTCAAACCCAACATAGAACTCAAGTTGTGCTAGATACTTATTAATAAGCTTGTTCATGATAGGAACGTACTGTTTAATAATCTTCTCTTTAACACCTTGGTCTCTGAGAAGCATGGTTGCAATCTCATAGTAATGTGTTTTGTCTATTAAGGATTTGTTTTTGGTGTGTAGGATATCTAATTGGTCTTCACCTTCAGTAATTCTTTCATGTACGTCTGAACCACCAGTGGTCTCTACCTTTAAGGTTTCTATCTCTTCACTAATCTTTTGAATGTACTTTTGATTAGATAGAATTTCAGTTTGATGTAACCCTACTTGTCTTTGTATTTGGTCGATGCCGTGTTGGATGTCACAGATTTCAATGATACGGTTTGAACAATTCCATAATCCTTCTTCAATCTGTTTGAGCGCAGAAGCAATCTCCGTTGCCTTCGTACTCTTTGATTTGAGATGTTCTTTCTTATGTTCCTCATCTAACCCCTGTTTGCATGTTGGACATTCGTCGTTCTCTTCATAAAACTCAACTTCTTTCAATGCTTTATTACGTGCATTCGTGAGTTGCTTTTCCACATCTTGTAAGTCTTTCAACTTCTTATTGATGGAATCTCTATCAGAAATTGTCAACTGAATAGTATTAATTTCTGTGGTATTACTATCTATGACTTCTAAAAGCTCACCGATATTTTTATTGGTATCAATAATGGTTTCTTGGAACTGGGTAATCTTTTGCATTCTATTCTCAGTCATCACTTTAACTTGTTCGTTTAAGCCACTGAGTCTTTCTTCTAGAATTTCAACTTGATGTTGGGTATCCTTCAAGTCAATTTGATGAGCAGCTTTCTTCTTACGAAGTAGTTGCATCATGGTTGTAAAGATGTTTATATCAAGTAAGTCTTCTACCAGTTTCCTTCTATCCTTTGCTCTCAATTGCATAAAGGGTGTGAAGTTGGCAGAACCTAGGATTGCAACCTGTGTAAATGAGCGATAAGACATCTTTAGAATGTTACGTTCTAGATGGTCTTGGTAGTCTCTTACTGTTGCATCTTGGTTTACAAATACGTCATCGACATACAGTTCAAAGATGTTTGGTTTGATACCACGGATTATTTTGTATTCTCTTTTACCAATATAAAAGAACACCTCAACGACCATAGCTTTCTCGTTGATACTATTAATGAGTAGTTCTTTTTTTAGATTTCTAAATCCACGTCCATACAATCCGAAACATAATGCATCTAATAGTGTGGACTTACCAGCACCATTCTCTCCTAAGATAAGGGTAGTTTGATGTGAGTCTAATTGTATTTCAGTAAATTTATTACCCGATGAAAGTAAGTTCTTCCATCGTACTTTTGTAAAATTTATCATAGGTAAGTGTGTTCATCCAATGCTTCATTATATAAGGTCTTCATAATCTCGTCGAGCTTCTCTTTCTTACCTTGTATTTCTAACCCATCAACATACTTGGATAATATGGTTAGGGTATCGTCGACACCTTCGATTTCATCATCGTCAAAGAAATCCATGTGTTTGTTATCATCTACAACTGCAACATGTATCGGGTTAGATGCATGTACCTTGTCTAGGTATGAGTCAAACCAATAAGGATTGTCTTTATTAACAACAATAACCTTTACAAATTTACCCTCAAATCTTGAGTAGTCAATATCGTTTAAGGCTTCGAACGTTTCTATCTTACCATCATCATAGTATCCCTTCTCGAACATAGTTAAAGGGTTGTGTACTGGTGTAAGTTCTTTTGTTTCTGTATCAAAAATGTGGAAGTACTTCTTGTCATTATAATCTGACCAAGTGAATTCCATTTGTGAACCTAAGTATCTGCAGTTCTTTACTTCTGATTTGTGATGGAAGTGACCACTGTATACCTGTTCAAACCTCTTGAGGTAGGATATGTCGAGTCCGTGTTGACACGTCATGTTAGGTAATAGTAATGCACCTTCTATCTCGAAATGTCCCATACAGTGTGTAGCAGCTGCCGTCTGCATGAATTCTACCATGTCTGCATAGTTATCATTGTTAATCCATGGGACTAATGCAATTGGGAAGTCATCGTAATCCTTTACAATAGGGTCGGCGTATACGGTAATATTAGGTTGATTGTAAAGAAGTAACTCGGGTGAGTTAACATCATTTGTGTTCTTATAATATGTATCATGGTTACCTAGAATCAAGTCCATCTTGATTCCCCTTTCGTTAAGTGGGTTTACAAAGTGTTCGATGTTTGCTTTCATCGATGCAAAGTTTACATACTTACGTCTATCAAAGTAATCACCCATGTGGATAATCTGTTTGATATTATGTTCGTCTAGATATGGGAAGAAAACTTCTTCATAAAAACGTCCTTGGTACTTGGACATCTCAACCATGTCTGAACGGACACCACAATGGGTGTCATTTAGAATAGCTATTTTCATTCAGTCGGTTCTTCGAATTTTTCTAGTGACTTTTTCTCTTTTGCTTTTTTGGATTTTGATTTACGTGGTTCATACTCAACACGGTTCATATTCTCTTGCATCCATTCAACGTTTGAGTTTGTAAGGGTGGGGTCATGTTGACCATCGATAGTAGAGAATGAATCCATAGTAAGGGATGATTCCATAATTTGTTTCTGTTTAATATAGACCTGCTTCTTTTCCTTCTGAATCCTTCTCAAGAAAGCGTAGTAACAAATCTGAGTAACATATGCAAATGCATTACTTGATTTTTCAACGTTGAAGTTACCGATGTATTGAATACAATTTTCGATTGCATCACAAATCATTTCGTCACGGTAAGTATAGTTGATGAAATTTGGTCGAGTGGATAATCGGGTTGCAATCTTATAGATGCACTCACCAATGTATTCAGTCATACGTGGTTTGATGTTTCCTTCGAGAAGTTCTGCCTTTACCAAATTATTATACTCTGCAACAGCAGCTGTAAACTCTTTGTTATTGACGTAATGTTCTGCTTTCTTTGGGTCTTTTTTAGTAGTCATGTATACATTATACCTGTTTTAACTGGTATTGTAAGTGGCTTTCTCAATTAATTCATTTGAGTAATGTTGGGGGATACTTCGGATAGTCTTGCATTGATTTCTATGTAATGAATTTGATTCTTGGGGACTTCATCTTCTGAGAATATAGCATCTACTGGACACTCTGCAACACATAGACCACAATCAATACATTCGTCGGGATGGATAACTAACATGTCATCTGCTTCATAGAAACAATCTACTGGACATATCTCTACACAATCTGTGTATTTACATCCAATGCATGGTTCTGTTATAATAAAAGCCATTTAGTTTTAAAAGCCTATAGACATATGAGAAAAGTGTGATAAAATGAATATGTCCCAAGGGGGATATACTTAGCTAGTAGGTAGATTAGTTCCTAGATTGATGACTGCAAACATCATAAACATCATTCCCATTACTGTTATTTGTATTAAGGTAGGAATTACGACGAACATTACCAAGGGGTCGAATTTCATTGACATGAAGAAGTCTTCTTCTAACCAATCATTTGCTTCTTTGTCTGTCGCGTCTTTCACAGTATTATTTAGGTAAGTTAAATCACCCTGTTTTAAATCAGTCAAATCGAATACGGATTGTTTAGGTTTTCCCCATGCATCTTTCATAGAGCTTTACATACCATTTTGAATTGTTCCAACTCTCTGACTGCTCGAAGAGCTCCAGGCTCTCTATCCATTAACATCCATCCCATAAAGAATACAATCATTAAAGTGTATTTCATTTACGGACTCTGATTGAATAGATTACTGCAATGATTAAAGCTTGCATTGACAATGCTGTCAATAGAAATTGGATATCAGACACTTGGCATAATCCCCAAAATTGAGATGATAAAGATTAGGCAGAGACATAAAGTCTCTACCGTATCTCGTAAAACATTTAGTTTATTTCTTATCATTATGCTACTGTAGCGACGATAATCAATACTGGTAATGCGAAAGGAAGAGTCAACAGCACTAGAAATTCGATAGTGTCACAAACTTTACATTCAAAGATTGAAACTTCTCTAGCTTTTCGTACCATGCTCTTCGCAATGTAAGTTGCTGTGGACATGGTTTTCCTATAGGTTATTATAAAAGTCATGTATAATATGATATAAACCAAAATTATACGGTACTATGTATACAAATTAAAATCCTAATGAATAATTCTGTCGTCGTCGATATCATAATCAAAATCCTCTAAGAGGTCATCATCATTTTCAATCAAAGATTCCATTACTTTATTCATGTATTTTCTTTGTACGTCTTCAATACCAATTTTCTTATTAGTAAGAGGGATGGTTCCCTGTTCTACCATTTCTAACCAACGACTAGAAGCTTCATCATAGAAAGGTATGAACTGTTGGTTCATATCACTCCTATGTAATACTTCTGTTGCTGGTATTAAAACAATAGAGTCTTCACTCAAAGGTGCATACGGATAAAACGTAGCAAGAGTCTGAGTTAAGTTTTGAACTGTGAGTTGGCATATCATAGGTAAGGTTATTTCCAATCCAACATGGGTATCTCTAACCATGCCTACAAGTTCACTACCAGTCTTTAGTTTAATAACTTCGTACTTTTGTGGTGTTAAATCTGAGGGTCTTGTCATTTTAAGTCAAACTGCCTTATCTCGTATGTAAAGTTCTCTTCGTTGTATATATTTATACGTTCTCTAAGGTGGTTCAGCGTATGATTCTCACATTGTAAGTCGTCTGATATATCAAACAACCTCATGGAATCTTTACCGTCGGCCTTACGAAGTCCTCTACCTATCGATTGAAGGTTTCTAATTCGACTCTTTGATGGGGATGCAAAAACAATGTTGTCTATCTTCTTAATGTTCACACCAGTTGAGAAGGTTCCGTATGATGCTAGTATGACATTGTCATTTGCTTTCTCTACTAACCCTCTGACTGCTTCCCTGTCTATTACATCCGTACCACCATATACATAGTGCAACTTATCTCCCAAACGAGGGAACATTTTTTTCTGTAGAACTGCACCGTGCTTCTCTACAAACTGGAATAAGACTAGGGTGTTACCTTTTAAACTGTATACAAGATTACATAAGAAGTCGTTACGAAGTTCACTTGAAACTAGGTAATCCATCTCATCTTGGTAGGACATTTTCTTCTGTTTAGTATGACGTAGTATGACACAATCTATAGAAAGATTTGCAATCGTACCCTCGTCCATTAATTCTTTTGTTGTGATAACCTTTTTAACTGGGCCGAAGAGACCTTCTAGTTGTAGTCTGTGTACCTCTGTTCCGTCTAGTGTACCAGTGCAACCAATTCTTATAGAAGTCTTCTTCATCTTCTCTAGGATACCTTTCAGTACATTTGCTTTGAATAGATGTGCTTCATCTCCGACAACCATCTCAAAAGATTCTAAAACTTCCTTCGGTGCTTTAGCAAACGATTGCCATGTAGTAACTGTGATGGGTGCATCAAACACTGGTTGTTTAGAATAGATTTTACAGATAGGTTCTTTGTATCCATAGTCTTGGAAATCTTTAGTCATCTGTTCTACCAGTGAGGTAGTAGGAACGATAACAACGGTTTTACAATCGTAGTATCTTGCTAGCATATAAATGATAAGAGACTTACCACTTGCAGTAGGTGACAATAGTAACTGTCTTCCATACTTAACTGCAGACTCGAATGCTTCTATCTGATAATCTCTAGGTTTGAATGGTAGATTCAAATCCTCAATGTGCCAGTCTTTTAGTTTGTGTTTGTAACCGATGACATCTTGGATACCTTCAAACTCATACCCACGTTCTCTACAGAACTCATCCACGTATGGAAGTAATCCTATGTAGACCTTGTGTGTTTTGATTGAGAAAAGATATACCTTACCATCCCACCATTTGTTTTTATAACTTGGCATGAATTTTGCGTTAGGTACGGTGAAGGAAAAATAATCGTGAAGGTCTTTAGCCAAACCATCATCACAATCTACCTTCATGAAACATTCATCCACTTTAGAGACGGTGACTTTCATTTATCTGTATGGTTGTCCTATGTACCAGCCGACTAGACTAGTTCTAGTTCCTTGGGTAACTGGAGTAACTTGGTGATGTACAAATGAGGGGAACATTATTAATGAACCTTTTTGCTTTGCAGAATTAGGAATCTGCCTCATGTAATCTCTCATGTCTCTTGTATAATCTGTTGAGGTTAACGTATCTTTTGCACGGATGTCTTCCATCCATTGGAAGTTACCACCCTCGTATTCTAAAGGGTCTGTTAACTGTATGGAGAAACTAATCTTTCTAAACATACCACTGTTTGCATATGGTTTGTCACTGGCATCTGTGTGCCATGTATAGAAACCACCACGACTTCCTTGTTGTGCATTATATGTTGTATGTTGTAATGGTTCTAATCTGTCTAAGTCGAAGTTCCAACCACTCTGTTTCATTCCCATGTGGACTGCATTTTCTACCTTCTCCCAAACCTCACCCATGAGAACTTTTGCATCACCAGTCATCCATCTTATGTCGGATGCTCTGATATTGTTTACAACTTCACCACCTTCTCCACCACCAGCTCTTTCTGCACCTCGGGATTCATCGTCGGGGTCTAAGTCTAGTCTACCACCTTGGCCAACTGCACCTGCCTCTAACGGAAACTCCATTGCCTTTCCGTTGATTAATTCAACTTCAGCTGAGGATAGTAGTTCGGGGTATGTAAAAATATGGGTATTCAGATTCATTATTGTCCAGCCATAAACTTTCTCCAATCGATTGTGTTCTTAATCGTTTGGTGTCTCCATGTTATATTCTGCATACATTCCTTAAGGAAGTCTACAGTCACTTTAAGGTACTCAATCTTTGCATTGAGTTCTTGTAAATCTTTATCTGCATTAAAAAATATCTGCATGTCATTCTTCATGATTTTTAAACCATTGAATGGGTCGGGTTCCCAACCAAGTTCTCGGATTGTATCGTCATCCATTTTTCCGTTGAACCACAACCACTTATCTTTAAGTAGAGTGTTGTATTTTGTTTGGTAGTTTTTAAGGACGAGAATCTTACTTGTTAGTAAGTCTTGATATTTTGCATGGAGTTTAGGTACTTCTAACGAAGCAGTATCCAATTCGATATCATCTATTTCACAGTCATTAACCCATTGGGCTTTCAATTCATCTAAGTTCATAATATATATTATACCACAAAAAGGGTCTTTTAACTAGTGGTTTCTATGTCGTAGTAAGTAAATTTAAACTCTACGGTGGCAACCACTGCCTCTCCGTCTGCACCCGATTCAAACTCTAGACCACTCAAACTGATTGGAAAACAGTCGTGGAATCTAAAGAACTTATTAGGTATGTTTTTGTTAGTTGTTGTAATCAAAGTGATGTCCGACATCTCATTGTCTGTTGCACCGAGAGATGCCATCTGTCCAGTAGCAGTTTGTTTACTACCAACATAATCTGCATAATCTTTAGGGTCTTTGATTGGTACAATTGCATTCATCCAATCGTAGATTTCTTTAAAGTTTTGAATATCTTCATCGACTAAAAAGTCAACTGATAAATTTTCGAACGTAACCTTGTCGCCTGGAAAATATGCATCCAATCCGACTCCAGCACCCTGTGCAATTTCAGAAAACTGCAGGCCTGGAATATTACACTTCTTAATGTAGTATTCAGTAGTAGGTACCTTGTCAATAAGAAGTCTAAAATTATTCTTATTGAGAATGGATTTATTGATATCAACCATTTATTTTTGTTATCCGTTTGTTACGTACAGAGTCTTGGTAGTCTCCGTCTCTGTAATCTCGTGTCGTTGTTGATTCACAAAGATATCCATCTTGGATATAAGTTGTAATCGTTTTTCTAGAGATGACATTGGTTGTCTCTTCACCATTTGGGAATGTAACATCTACCCATGGGCCCTCTAGAACCTTCACTTGTTTTTCAAATTCTTTCATAATTTCTCCGTATACCTTTATTTAGGTGTTTCGATATGCCAGAACCTACGAAAGTGTACATAGTTTGGTGGTATAGATGCATATTTAACTGGAGTCTTTGGGTCTTTTGGTACAACTTCTTCTTGTGTCCAGTTATAAACGTCTCTTCTGTAACACTCATGTTCTATAACAACACCAAAATCAGTATTCATATCTTCGTCATCGTGTCTTGTATAAGTCTTACCTAATTGTTCTAGGTATTCTTCCACATGGTAGTCATTGAATGCAGCTTCCCAGTGTTCATATCCATTGAAGACTCTTTTTTGTTTTATAACATCCCCACATCTAAGGGTATTGTTGTCTGCATGGAACACTTGTGAGAGATGTACCTCTGTCTTACTTGGGTGTACTGCAGTCTCTAAAAACATTTCGTCTGCATGATTGAATGCCCTTCTTAAATCATCGTAAGGACTTTCAACATGATAGAGTGTACCAAAGTGAATAATTAAATCCCACTTTCTGTCATAACTCCACTCATCGTTATGGTTGATACATAACTTCTCTGAGTCTGTATCAATTACATCTAATAGTTCTTGTCTTGCATCTGCATAAGTAACTGTTGCACCTAGTTTCTCAAAGTGTTTACTAACCAATCCATGTGCAGTTCCTAGTTCTAGGATAGTCTTCCCATCAAACCAGTCTTCTCCCTTACAATCGATAACCTTTTGGGCTCTCTTTTCTGTTGGAAGGAACATTGTATGGTCTTCACCCTGTGCATCTGTAAATCTGTAGAACCCTTCGAGTCCGTCTGAGTATTTAATCATCTTTATCATACAGGTATTTATCGCTTTCAAATGCCTTGACAACGACACCAGCTTTTTGTTATACTATGTATATAATGAAAAAACAAACTATAATTTTTGACGTTGATGGAACTATTGCTGATGTAGAGCATAGGAGACATCACGTAACACAACAACCTACTGACTGGAAATCGTTTAAAGAACAAACTGTTTTTGATACTCCTGTACAATGGGTGTGTGATATTGCAAAGAGACACATTGAAGAGGGACACGATGTTGTATTCTTCAGTGCAAGAAACGAATCACAAAGAAGTCTTACTGAAGCTCAGATTGATGAGTGGATTGGTAAGGGTCATCAAGGATTGTTCCTTAGACCCGAAGGTGACTTCAGACCCGACGAGATATTCAAATCAGAACTTGCAGATAAGTTCGAAGAGTTTGGTGGTAAGATTGACCTTGTATACGATGACAGGAATAAAGTTGTTGCAATGTGGAAGGCAAGAGGTATCACTACTGTTCAAGTTGCCGAGGGTGATTTCTGATACTGCAACGTGTTTCTGCAAGACCAAAAAAAAACCCCTCGAAAGAGGGGTTTTTAGTATCACCGAAGTGATTAGAACCGAAGTCCTTACAGAATGTTTGACACTGCAAATTTTCTGTAGTACTGGTTAGTTCCCGCAGTTGCAAGTCCGTCTGCTGGTGTAGCACCAACGAAAGGATTTGAAACCATACCATATCTAGTTTTGAAACCGATTTTTGGTTGGAAAGTATTCTCACCGACAGCACGAACCATTTGTAATGGTACGTAAGGACAGTAGAAAAGACCAGCATCATAAGGGTTAGTTCCTCTATAACCTACAGTCAAGTAATCAACACCAGCATATGGGTCGACGTATACTTTAACTCTTCCGTTTAGGATACCAGCAAATGTATTGCCAGTGTCGTCAACGTTTAAGTTTGTAGATAAAGCAGGTGCGTAATCTAATACTCCTGCCATTGAAAGAGCAGATGCTACGTCTGAAGAACATAGGATAAAGTTACCTTTTCCTCTTCTTGTTTCTTTAGCTATCTTGTTTGACTCTCTTTCGATTTGGAACAATAATCCTTTAAATTTCTCAACAGACCATCTTCCGTTTGCGTCAACGTCTAAGTTGAACGTTCCAGCAGTAGCAGTTGCAGCTGCACCTACTTTAGCTTGAACGTTAACATTTCTGATAACTTCACGGTTGATTTCTGCAAGAATTTCTGATGAAAGAATATTTGCAAGTTCTGATTCTGCATCAAGACCGTGGATTGCTTTGAGGTCTTGTGCTAATTCGAGTGTGTACTCTGCTTTTAATGCTCTGGATTTTGCAGTTACGGTTGCTTTCTCAATGCTGAATGCCATTTGAGCGAAACCGTTTGATGCTTCAACGTCTCCAAGTGCTTCTGCACTTGCTGTTGACATACCCGCACCTGTATCAGTCGCATATGAACCATTGAATGGGTCATTATTACGTGCTGCTAAAGGGCCGTCAGCGACAACTTGGTTGTCATTGGAATACTTAGTATCTGCTTCGTTAAATAACGCTTCAGTTTTACCTTCTCTTCCTGCTGATGGATAGTCATTGTATCTTGCTTTCATAGCAAAGATAAGCCCTGTTGGGCCAGTCATTGGTTGAACACCACAAATGTCGTATGCAACGAGATTTGGCATGGCTCTACGTACTAATGAAATCAAGATTGGATTCCAGTTAGATACTGCAGAACTTCCAGTAGCATTTAAAGGTGCTGCTTCGTCAAGAGTTTGACCTTCTTCGAAAAGGGCCTTCTCTTGGTTTTCAAGAATAACAGCAGTAACGGCACGCTTGTAGTTGTCTTCGATTTTTGGTAAATCGGAGTGTTCTAGAATCGGCTGCCACTTCTCTTGTAAGTTTTCTGATAAAAACATAATTTTTCCTTTAAATTAACCTAATGGTTTTAGTTTTGTTATTGCTTGAGTGTACTGTTGCATATCGGGTGCAAGTGTTGGTGCAGATTGCTCTGAGATAACACCTGTTCCTTCTTCTACAATAGTATCCTCAACTAGTTTGTCAATGTCATTTGGGAAGTAAGCTTCTGCAATTTCAGCAATCTTCTCAGCGAAGTCTGCCTCATCTTTAAAGTCTACACCATTTGACAATGATTCTAGCTTCTCTTTTTGTGATTCGGACAAACTGTCACCAGCTGCCGTTACCACGTTACTTCTCTTGAGGGCATCTAACTCTTCTGTGATGTCAATATTTCTACTAACTTCACCATCAAGTTTCTGTTCCATCTCGTCGAGACGATTTGCGAGTTCATCGATAACGTTGTACTTATCTTCTGGCACGTCAACATAATGTTCTGTGAACAATGTTTTCAAACCATCGATGAAGTTTTCTGTCATCTCTGCTCTCAATCCTCTTTCTATTGCAAGTTCGTTTTCTTTCGTCCACTCTTCTGCAACATATGAAAGATATTTATCAACACCTTCCGCTAGGTCGGTTTTGATTTTTTCCACTGAGGATTTTAATTCTTCTGTGTACTGAGTCTCTAGGGACTCTTTAATTTCTGCAACTTTTGAAGTCACTGCAGCTTTGAAGATAGTTCTAGCTTTGTCAGAATTCTCGTCTGATAAATCTAATGCTTCTGAGATTTTAGATAGGTCGTCTTCTACTTCAATCTCGATTAGATTTGCTTCGAGCTCTGCAGAAGTTTCTTCGTCAACTTCCTTCTCTTTCTTTTTATCTTCGTCTTCGTCATCACCCTTTTCGAAATTGAACTTTTCAGCGAAGTCTGCGACTGCATCTTCGTCCATTCCTTTTAGTGATTCTACTATTTTTCTAGCTACTTCTGCTTTAGTAAGGGTCTCGTCAACTTCTTCTTCTGATATAGAACTAAATCTACTTTGAAGTTCTTCCTTAGTCATTTCCTTCATATTGTTGACGATAGCTTTGATAGATTCCATTTTAGTAGATTTAACTACGTCTTTAGATTCTTCTTCTTCTTCTGAAACTTTTGCAAGTTTAGGTTGCTTGTCTGCCTTACCAGCATTCTTTTGTTGGGCATCACCACTTACTGGTTTCTGTCCTTCTGCTTTCTTGATAGATGCAACTGCTTTGTCAACAGGATTTTCTTCGGGTTTAACGACTTCTGCTTTACCTTGACCTACGGTCTCGGCGTCAGATGAACCTTGCTTTACAGGTTTCGCGTCACCTTTTTGAGCACCGTCTGTAGGTTGTTTCACTTCAGAAACTTCTACTTCTGTACTTTCTAGGTTATTTTCTAACTCTGCCATGTTTTTCTCCTGTTTGAGTTTACTTTTTTATTTATATGTTAAAGGCTTTCAACAAACCTTTTCCATAGATTTAACTTAGTTTCTTCTAATTTATTCAGCTTAGCACCCCTTAATTGAGTCCTCATGCTGTCTGCGTCAACTGCTTTTAATATACCGTTAGACATAATCCACTCTACACCCTCGTAAATACCTTCAACGAAGGCCTCGGGAGCAGATGGGTCTGCCACTATATCGGCTGCTGTTGCCAATTGGAAGTCACCTTTTACGTATTGAGCACCACCTTTTTCTTCCAAAGAACCTAATCCTCTAGATGAAACTCCTAATTTGGCACCATCGTCGATAAGATTTCTTACAATCTGACCGTTTGGTGTGCTCAAAATCTTTGCACGTCCTATATAATTGTTACCATCTTCTTCTAAAGATGTAATCATATGTGACACTTTATCAAGATTGATAGTCGGGCCCTCGGGATGACCGAGTTCTCCGAATGCTCTATCCTTCTCAATGAATTCTTTTCTATAACGGTTAACTTCTTTTTCCATAATTGCTTTAGGATAGACTCTACCGTTTCTATTTTTTATTTCTGACTGCATGAAGACACCTTCTATGAAGTATTCCTTCTTGCCTTCACTGTTTGCTTCAACAATGACTGGTGACATTTGATAGTCGTTATATTCAGATATTAATTTCATTTATAATTTCCTCTACTGTTATTCCTTCTTCAGACATGGTAGACATTATCTTTTTAATGTCTTTCATCTCTTTCTCTGCAGCTTTCAAATCCTTATAAGAATTATCACCACTGAATAAATTACCATCCATATACACATCAACTCTATTCTTTCTGTTCTGTGCATACGACACCATCACTTTTTTCGAACCAATCCTTACCGAATCACTTTTGAGTTCTTTTGAACCTGTTGGCAACTTTAATTTTGCCTCGTTCAACTCATTAGATAATACGTTAAAGGATTTCACTAACTACTCTCCAGTAGGTTCTTTAGTGGGATTATCCATCCAGTCGACTTGAGCATTAACTCGTTTCATGTCGACAGCATCCGCTGCACTCTGTTTAAGTCCATCACCGATAGACCCTCTTGCAGCTTCGAATTGACCTTGTTCTATTTGGTCAACTATACTTTTTGCTATTTCACTACTCATATTTTAAAAACTCCCGAAGTCATCTTCGTCTTCTTCATCGCCCTTATCACTATTTCCTTCTTTAGCGATTTGAGCATCAATTATTTTTATGTCTTCTTCTGATTGTCTTAGTATATACTTTCTAATGTACTCATCTGAATAGTACTTACCAACATACTCTGAAGCCTGACCGAGAGTATCTAATCTCTCTCTTAAAATCTCTGCATCCTTCAACTCTGTAAAATGGTTGTCGGTTGTAAAATCATACTGTAAGAAGTCTTTGACTTTGTCAAACTCCTCACCACTTACGATTTCCTTAAGTACTAATTGTGTCTTAAGAATATCTGTAAAAACTCTTCCAAACTTCTTCTGAAGTCTGTTTGTGAACTTATTAAATTTAAGTTCGTCTCTAGAAATTTCAGATGAACGACCCATGTTGAATCCGTTATCTGCTTCCATTCTAGATGAAGGTACGTTTAGAGATTGATATAACTTCTTCTTGAAGTATTCTATATCATCTATGTCTGCTAGGTTTTGTCCGCCTGGCAATGTAGTAATCTCTGTTCCTCTACCACCTTCTCTTCTTGGTAACCAAAAATCTTCCAACATACTCATATGTTTTCTATCATCTTTGATTTCACCTGTATCTGCATTGTAAACCAACTTGTTCTTGTATCGGTTCATTACATCAGCAAGATACTGTTCTGCCTTTGCTTTTGGAAGGTTACCTACGTCGATGTAGAATATCCTTCTTTCGGGGGCTCTTGAAATCCTATAGATAACAAGTGCATCTTCCATCATTGATAACTGATTTGCAGTCTTCAATGCCTTGTGCAGATACCCGATAACTACGTTCTTAGTGTAGTCAAGTAATCCCGAAGTTGTATAACATACTGCCTCGGGTGCGATTCGTACAGTGTTTCCTTCCGCTGCACTAGTCTTATCAAAACCTTTATCATTGAATACGAAGAACTCTTCTATCTTAGAAACCCTTTCTATCTTAGTCTTTGGGTCTCTTTCCTTCTCAATGTTTCTAACCTTCTTAATCTTAATAGGGTCAATATTTCTCAAGTCCATGATACCAGCTTTTGGTTTTTTGCCGTCCACGACTTTATGGAAGTATATCCTTCCATCCACGTACCATTTTCTGAATAATTCATGAGAGTTCTGATTGAACTTCATCATTGATAGGATGCTACTGAACTCGTCTTGTACCTTGTTTTTGATACTGTCAGAGAGTTTAACATCTCTGAGGTCGAGTGACACTATCCTATCGGAACTATCCGATGTGATACACTCATTAATAATGTCTTCGATAGCAGAGTCACACTCTGGCACCAAAGATATTTCACGGTATCGTCTAATGAGTTCTGCCTCATTTTTGATACCACCTTCCATATCGATGTAAGCACCGTATGCTCCACCCGATATAAAACCGCTCTGTTGTTGTATGACTGGCGTACCGTCATCATCAACTGGGGGTACAAATGATGGAGATGAGGGCATCTCCTTCGTTCGTAATTCATCCTTTTTACGGGATATTTCAAATCCTAATATTTCCATAACTATATTTATACCACTCCAAAAGTGGTTTTTTTCACTTTAATTAAAGGACTCTTTCCCAATGAGAGAAAGCTATTTCAACTGTAAATTCTTCTAATGCATCGACTGTTTCATAACTTAATGCTATTTCACCGATGTTTTTAGGGAACATGTTGAAGAACTCGTATCTCGCTAGAACTGAGTCATCTTTGTTTAACTGTTCTACAAATCCTCTAGATAATAAGTAATCTAAAGTTGTAGAGCCTTCACCACTATCCATTGCTTGGATTTCCATCTGCCATGCTTCAAGAGCAGTTCTTGCAGAGAATTCCATATCATTGATGATAGTAACTGACCAGTCTGCGAAACTTCTTTCACCTGCCAGTTTTAGAACCATTCCTCTAAAAGGAACTGGTGTTTCACTCAAGGTTGCAGCTGGAATGTTTGCACCCTTACACATGAACTCGATATTGTTTCCAGCTCTTGGTAAGAATACTCTAAAACGGTTTGCTCTTGGGCCACCACCGATTAGTTGTGCTTTAAATTGGTCTATTGTTGCCATGTTTTATACTCCTTAAACTGCGCCATAGATTTCACTAAACTCAACACCCGACCTTGCAGCCACGAAGTTAAGAGTGATAAAGTTAATACTTCTAGCAGGTTTAACAAAGATAGAACAAACGAATTCGTTTCTATCAATGACACTATCAGTGTTGTTTGTTTCGTCACAAACTACTGAAAAGTCTACTAGTCCTCTTCTGTTTTTTACATCTCTTAGGAAAGGTTCTACTGCAGCTCTAAATTGTGCTCTTGTGAATGCATCGTTGAATTCAAAGAGTTGTGCTTTCGCAGCTGTTGATATTGCCTTCTCTAATACTATGAATAATCTTCTGACATTAATTCTATCAAATGCTGATGGAGAACTTAATGCTGTCTTATCACCGTAAAGAATTGTTCCTTGGCCTGGGAATGTTACTACTGGATTAACTCTTGCTCTGTACAAGTCATCTCTAGATGCTTGTGAAGGGTTAAACGCAAGTTTAGTAATTCCTAGGTACTGTCCTCTTGAGAATCCTGCTGGTGAGAACCATGCATCTCTAAGTAGGTCAGACCTTGCCATTATGCCTGCTGTATGTCCGTTAGCAGGTACGTAACAGTACTTATCGTTGTATCTGTCGTACTGATATGTCCAACCGCTGTCGATTACGGCATATGAACTTGAAGACATAGTGTTAGCAGTGGTTATAACGTTACTTGATTGTGTTGACTCTGAAGTAACACCAACAACGTCTGCACGTCTTGGTGACATAACTGCGACACAATCTTTTCTTGATTCTGCAATCATTACCGCTTGATTAGAAAGTGTAGTCCAGTCTGCAAGAATGTCTTGGTCTGTTCCACTTCCATTATCAGTTCTTGAAGAACCTACGATTAGGAAAGATATATCTGTTGTTTCACCATCTTTGAAATGAGTTTCCCATGCACCGTACTTCTGAGCTGCTGTTGCAGTTCTTCCGTTGGCACCATTTGCTAGGGATGTAGTCTCTGGCAATGTAGGTCTTCCGAATGCTTTGCCTGAAGTAGCAGATATTGCATGAGTTCTGTTTTCATTTGCAGTGTTTACCATTGCAGTTGAATGGAATGTCCAATATATGTACTCTGATTTATTTGCTATTACTTTTTTGTAATAGTTAGTCTCACCACTTGCATCTTTTGCGTCTGACGCAAGAGAAACAAATCCGTAAGTTTCTAAAATTGAATGTCTAACACCACTGATTGCACCGTCTTCGTCGGATACAACAACGTGAATCTCGTCAGCAACTCCACCCGCTGCAGTTGCAGAAGTAGATGTGCCAGGAGCTTTATCGAATGATGCAAAGAATTCCCAGTATCTATTTACTGCAGAACCATTAGCAACTGTTGCAATTAGACCTGTCCCTGTAGGTTGACCTAATGCTTCGATTGTTATAATGTCTGTGTTGATTGCAGTAACACGATATTGTTGTGTTACAGCAGCGAATGTTATGATGTCTCTGACTTTTAATAATGCTCCACCACCACTCGCAAGAGTGATTAGTGTTTGACCAGCTGCTTCTTCAGCACCTGTTGTCGTTGCAGCGTCATTGTAATATGCATCGGGTGATGTACATACAGAAACTTTTAATGAATTACCTAAGACGCCAGGGCATCGTGCAATCCATTTTCCTACTGTTGAACCTAGAGCGCCTGTTTCATAAGATGCGACGTAAGTGTCGTTGTTCTTAAGAAGTGATGTAGTAGAACCACCAGCGTTTGCACTAAACAAACCTGTAGTTCCGACTCTAACGACTCTTAATGATGAACCATATCTTAAAAATGCTTCTGCTGAATAAAAGTCTTCTGCTCCAGCATTGGTATTAGCTGGTTCTGAGAACTCTTCTACTAAAGCCTTTGTGTCTGAAACTGTCTTAACTTCATCAACAGGGCCCCATTGGAATGAACCAGCGAAAGCACCAGTTGTGCTTGATACTGCTGGTACAACATTTGTAAGGTCAACCTCTTTGACCTGTACGCCTGGTGATACTTGAAATGCCATACTTTTTCTCCTGTTAATGTAAAAAGTTGTTTACTGTTTTATTTATAACTTTTAATTTCCTATTAAATGGCACTAAGGCCATCACATGTTTTTGTGATACCATCTATCACCTTCCTTATCCACAAATGAAGATTCTTGAGGACTTCCCTCTCCGAAGACTCCTGCTGGTAGCAAATCGTCTTGGATTATCTTCTGTTGTTCGGCATACAACAAGTCTTTAACTTGTGTATCGGTTAAGTGATAGAAGTATTCTGTAGTGATAAACCAACTAAACAGGACAATATTCATTACCATGTCGTCGTGATAACCTCTATCAGCTTCGAAACTTGTACCTTTATTTATAAAGGTCATGAGCTCGGTTATTGTAGGCCTATCCACTAACTCTAATCTGTGTTCTTCTAACAATTCTTTCATTGTTGAACAACCGATTCGTTTAATCTTTCTTGACATCGTAACTCCGATGTCGGCTGCACTTGCAAAACCTTGGGTAAAAACGTTCTCATACTCAATGTCATAGTGCAATTGATTAGCAACCATAGCACCTTCATTATTATTTTCAATTATTACAATTGGTTTATTATAAGGTGTTACAAACTTATTTATAATATCGGGGAAGAGAAGGGGACTTATCATGTTATCTCTGTACACAGCCACCTGTTTAAAGGGTTGTATGGAGACATCAAAGATTGTGAACGTACTCCAATCCATCCCCCTACCCTTTGCAACATCGACTGTTACTATGTATTCATGACCCTCTACTGGTTTATCATACATCGTAAACCCATCTCTCACCCATTCACCGTCTATTGCTTTCATTTCCAATAGGGTGTTACTATTAATAAGAGTATTACCAGTTCCTAAGAACGAGTTACCATACTCTTGTTCAAACTGTGCTTCGGACGTGTTGCCGATTGTTTGTTGTTTCCATGCTTCATCTCTGCCTGGCACATCAAACCAGTTAATAAGGAAGTCTTTATAGTCCGACTGGCCATGTACTGCACTCTCATATATCTTATGGAACATATTACCTACACCGTTTGCAGTAGAGGTAATGATAACCTTGGAGTTTTTACCCGAGGTAACAACTGGATATGTTGCAGTATAGAAGGTTGCAGCGTCTTCTACGAATGCAAACTCATCTAGATATAGTAAGTTGATTGACATACCACGAATAGATGATGAGGATGTTGCAGCTGCAACTACCTTTGAATCGTTTGCAAATTCTATTGAACCTTTGTTAAGAATCTTAACGCCGGGCTGTAGAAAGAACGGAACTGATTCTAACATAGTAACAATACGTGCAATCATCTCCCTTGCAATTGCACCTTTGTTTGCAAGAACCGCTACGGTAACTTCGGGATGAAATACTAGGAACCATAGTAAGTAAGCACATGACGTAATGGATTTACCACTCTGTCTAGATGCAAGTACTACGTTAAACCTATTGTCGTTATAATGATTTATTAGTTTGTCTTGATACCCACGAAGTTTAAAGGGAACCATACCCTCGTCTAGTGAGATAATCTGTGTGTAATTCTCAATGAAATGACAAGGGTCTTCAGAACATTTGATGTATTCTGCAAGCTCATCCTTGGTGTATTGTATATCAATACCACCTCTTTTGATGAGGTTGTTACCTAGATAACCTTCATTGGTTGGTGCAACCATTACTCTTTAGTCTTCTTCAAAAATTTCTGTAATTCTGAAGTTGAACCTACGTATAGATGATTGTGTTGTGTACCAACCTTTGGTTTATCATCGTCTTTCTCTAGGTCTTTAATCTTCTTTTGTAGGTCTAATAATTTCTCTGCAGTCTCACCGACTGTCTTAAGTAACTGACCAGCAACCTCGTATGCACGTGGGTGTTCAGTTTCTTTTGCAACCTCTAAGATACCATCGATAGCATCTTGTCCACGCTCTACAAGACCATAGAGATTCTCTCTTGCGTATTTGTAGTCGTTTATTATGGATTCACCTCGGTCATTTAGTGACGGAAGCTTGTTCGGTATTACTTGAACTTCTTGTTTGATTTCTTTTTCGATACCAAGGATGTCATCCAGTTGGTTATCTATTGTATCTTTCGCCATAATTAACTCGCATCTGTAGTCCTATCGTCTGCAAAACTTCGGGTAGAACCGTCATCATAAAATGTTACTGTCTCTGCGACAACAAAGGTATCGGTTGGGTCAACTGAACCTACAAACTTCAAGTTTGTTTTTGCATCTATTGTGACTGCAGCGGAAACTACCATTGATAGTTTATTTGCATTAATAGAAACAATGGTTGGATTGGTTCCCAAATTCGTTCCGAACACTTCATCGTTCACACTTACCTTTGTATTTATAGCTACTGGAAAAGTGATTGTAGTCGATGCTGATACGGCATTACTTCTGGCTGCAAATGCTGGTTCGTAATGTTTGACTTCTTTAACTAGACCACTACTATCTATTTCACTAGTAGTGAACAGACCACTTGCAGTCTTAACTTGTCCTTGGACTCCGTCTGATATATAAATTCTTTCGATAACGTTCTTAATAACCTCTCCAGTATATACTGGGCCGAAGAAGTATAGTTTCATAGAGAACTCTAAAGTGTATTCTATAACACGTCTTTCTTCGAATGTACCTTCATATGAGTCTTCCATTGTCACTGAGTTAAGGATGATTGGTACATCTCTGTAATCAGTCATCGAATCAATCATCTTCATGGTAACTGTGTATTCGGGTTGGAAGTATGGTAGTATTTGTTCTACTATTTGTAGTGCATCATTCATGTTCTTTGCAAGAATTGATAAACTAAATGTTAAATTGTATGGTGCTGGTTGGTATTGAAACCCTCTTTTTCCAGTATCGCTTCCTTCTAAAGATGATTTACTATTTCTAATTAATTTGTTTTGTTGTCTAGTTGCATCATACTCAAATCCAGTAAGTTCAAATGCAAGTCTAGGCATACTGATTGCAGTTCTCATACCATCATTAAGATTAGCATCTTCTGCTAGTCGTTGTAAGAACTTCTGTTTAGGCCCATAACTTATGGGTACTTTTGATTCTGTGAGTACAGTTCCGTCTGCCTTGACTTTCTTAACAGTTATGTTATTAAACAGAGTTCCAAATATGGAAACAGCACGTTTAAAAGTTTCATTATAAAAGTATGTCCCAAACATTATGTAACCTCACCAAATGGATTCGTCTCACTGAAGTCTAGGTAACCATCTGCCTTATCTTCAAAGTCTTTATTCTGTGCATTACCATCGTTAGCAAACGTCAGCACGTCTGTAATGGATTCTATGACTACTGTCTTACCACTTGTTGCACCGACTAGGGTGTCACCAACAGCAAGGGTTCTAGTAACATCCTTGATAGTAAGTTTACGAACGTTGTCTGTCACGCCTGGAGTCCAACCAATAACTTCACCAGTTGCAGCCCCACTATAATTGATAACTTCTTGAATAGTAAAGTCTCCACTTGTATTTGAAACAACCATTTCGATTGTGTATGCTTGTTCGTTCTCTACTAAGTCTATAACAGTTCCAGTATCGAAGTCTTCTCCACTGTACTCGAACAGTTCACACTGCATCTTGAATACAAATAGTTTTCCGACTTGATAGAATGGATTCTCATGTTCTACAAATTTGATTTCAAACAAAGAACCACTGAGAGGGAAGTAAATTAAATCTCCCTCGTTAGGTCTTAGTGATGTTGTAAGGTTTGAATCTAGGGAAATGAATCTCTCCCAAGTTCTTAATGATAATACAAAGGTTGCTTGGTCTCTTACTTGTACACCAAACTTGGACATTAAGTCCCCATCACCTTCAAATCCATCTGTATTTTCTAGATACATTTCTACTGCATAGGATTCTCCGAATGCAGATTGTACATCTTCACCGAGGATTGTGTCCTCTTCAACTACTTCTCTTGGTAGATAGTAGACTTCATGTCCATACATTCGTAATGATTCAACTACTATATCTTCGTACAGGTGTTGTTCAGAATTAACTGCATGGTTAAAAAATACATTTGTTGGCATATTGTTATCCCATTAAATCCATGACTGGCATTTCGAAATTCAGTCTTGACTCTTCTTCTAATCTTAATATCTCTTCTTGAGCTTCTGTTTTCATTTGAGCAGCGTCTAGTGTGACTCCGCCCGGCAATGCAATACCACTAAATTTGGATAGGTTTTCTCCCCATTGATACTTAACTAATGCAGTACAATACTTCTTCAACCACATGTCATTGAATACGTCTGTCATATCTGTAGGGTCGATTTTTCTGTAACACTCAATGATTAAGTATTCTCCAGTAACCAATCTAGATGCATCTAAGTTCATGTACAATCTGTTGCTGTGCATGTTGTAACTTATTGGTGTTCTTCCAACTAAAATATTGTTCATCAATGAAAGGTTCTGTTGAACCATGGAGTAATGTAATACATTTGTAGATGATAAGTCATGCATATCATTCAGTCTTAACTGATATCTTAAGTCAAACATATTGAGGTTTGATTTATCATTGAATGGTAGAATGTTTAGAACTGACAATACATGCTCTGGAAGAGTCAAGTAATTTTGTTGTTCTAGATATGTTTGACCGTCAACAGCTTGACCGCCACTTGTCGCTGCAGTATGAGACTCGTTAGTTTTGAACGAAGCAATTTGAGCTGCAGTAAGTTGGTGTTTTAGATAACACTTAATTGAACCGTCATAACAGAATTCTCTGAAGTATTGTAATGCTTCGTCGAGTCTATCGTCGAACTGGTCGTCATCTACGTTGATTTCCAACACAGGTGCGCCTAGTTTTCTCTTGACGTATTCCTTAAGAGTAGCTTTTGAATTTGGTGAGGCCATAGTATTAATCCTAGTTTAATACTATTTAGGTGTTTTTATTCTTGGAAATAAGTTTTGGTAGCGAGTTTATCTATTTTATCTGAGATACGGTTCATTTGGTCAAGAAGCTTCGTCATATCCCTCTCAATCTCTTCACGTGTGACATAGTCTTTTGCTATCTCTTCACGTGTTTTATTTAGTAGAATACCTTGTCGTGATACTTCTTGAAGTGTGTTCCTAAGAAGGAAACCAATAGGTACGATAACGAATACCGTAACGATATTCCATAGTATGTAAGGTGTGACTGTAAGTTCCATACCTTTATTTATGAAACCTATTTCACCAAGGGGTTGCCTAGGGCATCTAAATTGAAAATAAATTCATCTATTGATGGTGGAGTATCTTGGGCGTCTCTTCTATCCGAACCTGCGTTCCCAATATGATGTACTCTTGAATTGAATGATATACTGTATCTTTCTTTGTCGGTAGGATTAGGTTCTACCATATGCATTGCACCACTAGGAAACAATACAAGTCTTCCTCTAACTGGCATGTATCCGATACTCTCTTGATTTCTAGCAACGGATGGATGGTCTGCAACAACTTTAGGGTCACAGTTGATTAACTGAAGGTCTCCCTCGTCACCGTCTCCGTGTATGTAAAAGACTCCACTGTACCAACAACCATTATGTAAATGTGGTGTATTCCATGCACCCTTGTCATTGATGTTTGCCCATGTGTTATCTATTTTGACTTGTGCATCGTCGGGATGAACTCTAAAGAATTGTTGTACTTCATCTCTCAACGTAGCTTCAATACATCTAATAATCTTTGCAAAGGCTGGATGTTTTTCAACACCATCTTGTGATTGCCAACCAGTATATCTATTTGATATCTGTCTACCCTTCGGGTCTCTTCTTCTCCACTCATCCATTTCTTTCTTAAGAGATATTAAGTATTCTTCTGATACTGAATCTTTACCATACCTTTCTTGGTCTAGTAAGTCTCTCTCAAATATGAATGTGGGGAATGCTAATCTAACTGACATCTTGGTCTCCAAATAATTCCAATTGTACTTCTTCTTTCTGTTCTAAGTCGGGGTTATGCATAGGACATTCGGGTGGTGGATTGTCTTCTTTAAACATCTTACCCTTCTCATTCCAATACTTAATCCTTCTGTATGCACCTGCCATACCTTCGATATGTCTCTTCTCTTCTCTGAGTTCGGGTGACCTATTCCACTCATCCATGGTCTTAAGTTTACTACCGTCTTCACCTTCTCTATGAGTGGTTCGAACGGAACGATTCTCTTGCCATGATTTATTGTCGTATGTTATGTATGATGCTGTCCAATCTTCTCTTCTGTAAGGTATTATTTGAACTAAGGGTGTGCCTGCTTTGATTGTGAAATCTTTGTCTGTTCTAGGATAGAAAATAATCTGAGAGTTATCCATGTTAACATTGAATGCATCTGTATCAATCATACCTTGCCATGTTGCAAAATACTTATTCTGAAATAGGAATGGGTCTAGATATAGACAAGAATAGCCAGGCGGTGTGATAATGTTCCAAGGTGCTTTCATCTTGAATGCATCCCTTGTTGGTGCATCATCCTCGTGTAAGTATGTAAAGTGATGACCTGCTTGAGCAGCTGGATGTGTTGGGGATGATAATGAATCTCCCTTATCGGTATTTGCAGCTGAGGAGTTTGGACTTACTTTAACTTCCATATCTCTCTTTGCACATATTAACCAACCAGTTTTTAACCAGTCATCCATAGCAGGACATGACCTTAGAGTCTGTGCCTTTTGTCCACGAATATTCTGTTGCACCTTCATGGTCTTCCACCAATCGGGTTGAATGGATTTTGCAAGAACTGGTCTCCAGTTCTCTACCGTTTCCTTATCGTATGTGGTGAATTCTATCGTAGGCATCTTCCCCCCAGTTTACTTTGAGACTAATTTCGTCTCCTCTTATTACTAAAGAACGTCTATCCATGTATCGTGCTTTAGGTGAAGGTGCATCAGCACCATGTGGTATTCTTCCATCAAATATTAACAGTCTATTTGGTTTAAAATAAACCTCTTGTGTTTGATGATTCTTAATGTGGTCTGCTCTTCCATGTATTCCTTGTTGCATTTCATCATACAATCTTAAAGAACCACCCCATGAGTCATTCCAAAATCTATTAGGATAGTATAGGAATGAAAGATTCCAATCATCTTGCATATCACAATCTGCATGTGTAGTTCCTTCAAGTCCTTGAGTCTGAGAATTCAAACCAAAGTATTGAAACCTCTCCCACATAAATCCAAAGTCTGTTTGGAGTTTTCTATTTAACCAAGCCATTAGATATGTGTCTCTAGGTTCCATACCATCTTCTATTTTTTGGTCATGACCTCTGAAGAAACCTGCTCCCCAAAAACTATGATGAGGTAATCCTGTAGGACTATCTCCTCTAACTTGATTAGTTTTTGCCCAGTAACTTTTCTGTGTGATGGATTCGTCAATTCTATGATGCATAGTTTGACCTAGATAATCATCTAGGACATATACCTTTTGTAAAGGCATATCTTTAATATGAAAGGGTTCGTTGATGAACTCTAACTCAACATCATCATACATTGACTAAACTCTTCTAGTATCTTCGGGTGCGTAAGGTGAAGGTATTTCACTCACATAAGAATCAAAGTCTTTCAAGAAATCTTCTCTTGTAGATTGTATCTCATTTGCAAGTTGGTCTAGAACACAATTGGCTGCATCTGCATATTCCATTACTCTTCTAGCGTTGTTTCTATGAGGATGGTTAGACCCTTCTCTTCCAGCATACATTGTTTCTGCAAGAGTATCAAAGTTATACTGTAAACATTCCTGTTCAACGTATTGTTTAGTTTGTCTGAAAAGAGATTCAACATATTGTTGATTGAGACTATGACCCATAGGTGGTTCACTGTTCTCAATATACTGTTCAATCATTTCACACTCTTCTTTCGAAAGTGCTACTTTTGTTTGTTGGTCAAATGATAGACCGTCTTCGTAATTGACTATCTTAACTTCGATATCGTCATAGACGATAACATCGAAATCAAAGTCAAAGGCTGGTTTGTCGACATTCTGATAGTCGTATTCTAGTCCGTTTGGTTTACGGATGAATAACGTTCCGTCACTGTCGTATATAAATGCATTCATAATTTAGTTCCTCTCAATATTATTGTATCACATTAGTCGCCAATTGGCAACTTTCTTTTCCATTTTAAAAAGTCTTCAAGATTATTTATGGTGCTATAATCCATCCCTTTTACCCAAGGGCCACCACGTGTGTAGTGAATCCCGCTGTAGTTATATTTCTCTTCGTGATTATCGTATCCTTCTACGAAGATATAGTGTTCGGGTATCTTGGATATCTTCTCCGTCCACTCAAATTGGTGTAACTGTTTTCCTGTCCATGTATTAACTACTTCGGGTGTTAACTTCTTACAGTCTTCATGACCATTGTTGAACACCATCATACTAGACCAAAGTTTCCTAGGGTAATCTATGTTAACCTCACCATCAAACTTTGTCTCATCATGTTTGTATTGTGGATACTGAATACATGCAACAGCATCATTAGGGTTTAAGTAGTAGAACATTGGTAGTATACTCTTCTTAAAGATGAAATCATCATCAATAAAGATACTAAATCCTTCATAGTTCTCTAAGTAAGGTATTAAGAATCTACTGTATGTAAACTCAGTACTTTGATTTGCATACTCTCTAGTATACTCTTCAATCTCTGCAATGTCAAGTATTTTAACTTCGGGTGCCCAATGACATTGGTCATGCATCCATCCTTTACCAAAGCCTTGTTGAATACTTTCTAAGATTGCATACTTAGATACTTTTGATAAGTCTCCATGTCTACTGTCATGACCGATATAGATTGTAAGTGGTTTACCTTTTGCAAGGTCAAACATCTGTTTGTTGAATTCATGTACTTCATCTCTGAAATCTAAATCCATCAATGCAGTATTGTATTCGATACACCCATCCACGTATGTACATGAGATATGATATGGTTTATTTAATCTTTCACACTTATTATACCACATCTGTAATACGCTGTCAAGGCTTGATGGTTCTACTTTGACCACATCATAACTATCTAAGACCATGATTTCCATATCATTATCTTGCAACTCTTCAAAGACACCCGAACGAATAGAGCCTGGATGTATTCTAAAGGTATAAGTAGGTTCAGTATTCAAACCAGTAATACCATTCTCAATTACGTAACCTTGAATAGGAGCTCTAAGACCTTCTTCTTGAATACTCTGAATTAACCAATGTGCTTTTGCACCATGATAATACATTGATAGTAATGAACCTTCTGACTGTTCATTTCTGTCTACACCTTCCCAATCGATTAATGTGTCTAAATTAACATACCCATCTGCATCTTTCATGTCCATTCCAGCATGGCCTGGAATTGGTGTCCTAGGTTTCTCTGCATATCCTACTGGTAAAAACTTGTTATATATTACGGATTCATTTCTAAGACCATTGAACCCACCAAATCTATTGTCCTTTCTTAGATACTCAAAGTCTTTCCACTTTGCAACTTTTACTGGGGGTAGAATTTCATCGAACAACCATTCTAATATCTTGTATGATTCTTTGGTTTTATCTATGCTATCGAGATTAAAAGCACCTAGATGATAGGGCCCAAGGGATTGTCTGTCTTGTGACGTAAGATTTTTCCAATCTTGTTTTGAGATAAGTTCTTTCGCTTGTTCTAAGGTCTCAATTTTCTGCATGATGTCTCCATAATATCTGTCCTATATTTAGGTAGACAAAAAAAACCCCTCTTTCGAGGGGTCTTTATTCACTGTCGGGTAAGTTCCTACCTATGCTGAAATTGGTGTTGCAGGCCACTGTTGTGAACCAACTCCATCCCATCTTGCTTCGGGGGTTTGACCCTGTCTTGCATATGTGAACGGACTTCTATGTTGGTACGTAAACGGTGTCTGACCAGTTCTATTGTAAGTAAACGGACTTCTATGTTGATATGTGAAAGGTGTTTGACCTTGTCTAGCATATGTACTAGGAGACCTGTGACTGTACGTAAACGGTGTCTGTCCAGTTCTTTGATACGTAAACGGTGTTTGTGCATTTCTTATATTAGGTTCTTGACCTGTTGCGATATAAGGGAAGTTAACCGCTGCATTTCTTATGTTAGGTTCTTGTGCATTTACAGGGTTTCTATAAGTGAACGGTGACCTATGTTGATAAGTAGCAGGTTGTCTAGCATTAGAAGGGTTCTGATAAGTGAACGGACTTCTATGGTTATACGTAAACGGTGACTGACTGTTTCTAATATTAGGTTCCTGTGAAGAACGGATATTAGGTTCTTGGTTGTTTCTAATATTAGGCTCTTGTGCAGATACAGGGTTTCTGTAAGTGAACGGTGACCTATGGTTGTACGTAAATGGTGCTTGGTTATTCCTAATGTTAGGTTCTTGTATAGACCTAATGTTCGGTTCTTGAATACTTCTAATGTTAGGCTCTTGTGCAGATACAGGACTTCTGTAAGTGAACGGTGACCTGTAGTTGTACGTATATGGTGACCTATGGTTGTAAGTACTAGGTTGTCTTGCATTATTAGGCTGTCTTGCATTTGCAATATACGGTTGTCTATATGTAAACGGTTGCCTTGCACTGTTAGGTTGTCTTGCATTTGCAATATACGGTTGTCTATATGTAAACGGTTGTCTTGCATTATTAGGCTGTCTTGCACTTACTGGATGTCTGTATGTAAACGGATTCTGAAACGTAAATGGATTCTGTCCATTTGCTGGATATCTTGCGTTATATGTAAATGGTGCTTGGAATGTAAATGGTTGTTGAGCATTCGCAGGGTATCTTGCACTATATGTAAACGGTTGCTGTGATATCGAAGGCGACCTTACGTTCACACTCGACTGAGCATTACGGATATTCGGTTGTTGTCTGTACCCTATTGGCATCTTAATAGTCCTGTTAAATTATTTGTCATTGTCATATGTCTCATCAGCTTACGGCTCATAATAGTTAGGACTTCCGCCACCATAGGCAAAGTAGTATGTAAATGGTGACCTATGTTGATATGAACTAGGTGATTGTGCAATACTTGGAGTCTGAACATTCACCGACGAACGAGCATTGGCAATGTAAGGGACTCTATATGTAAACGGATTCCTTGCACTATTAGGTTGCCTTGCGTTAGCAATGTATGGTTGTCTATAAGTAAACGGTTGTCTTGCACTATTCGGTTGTCTCGCATTACTTGGTTGTTGATAAGTAAACGGTGCTTGGAATGTGAAAGGACTCTGTCCATTTGCTGGATACCTACTGTTGTAAGTAAACGGTGCTTGGAATGTAAACGGTGACTGACCATTTGCTGGATACCTACTGTTGTAAGTAAACGGGGCTTGGAATGTAAACGGTGACTGACTGTTTCTAATATTAGGTTCTTGAATACTTCTAATGTTAGGTTGCTGAGCACTCACTGGGTTTCTATATGTAAATGGAGACCTATGGTTGTACGTAAACGGTGACCTATGGTTGTATGTGTAAGGAGACCTGTGATTGTATGTACTAGGTTGTCTTGCGTCTCTTATGTTAGGTTGCTGTGCATTTACAGGGTTTCTATAAGTGAACGGTGACCTGTGGTTATACGTTGATGGTGACCTATGGTTATAAGTAAACGGACTTCTGTGTTGATACGAAGCAGGTTGTCTTGCTTGACGTATGTTAGGTTCTTGTCCATTCACTGGGTTTCTGTAAGTGAAAGGAGTCTGACTATTACGTATGTTAGGTTCTTGTCCGTTTACTGGGTTTCTATATGTAAATGGAGACCTATATTGATAAGTAACAGGTTGTTGACCTACATTATTGTAAGTAAATGGAGACCTATGTTGATACGTACTAGGTTGTCTTGCATTAGCAATGTAAGGATACGGTTGTTGTGCAGACCTAATGTTAGGTTCTTGGTTGTTAGCAATGTACGGATACGGTTGCTGTGCATCTCTTATGTTTGGTTCTTGTCCAGTTGCAATATAAGGATACGGTTGTTGTGCATCTCTTATGTTTGGTTGCTGACCAGCTGCAATGTATGGATATGGAATTTGCGTTGCAGTTTGCCCTGACGCATTATTCCATCCAGTAGGAGTCTTAACATAAATTTGGTCGACGGCCTTCCATGTAGTAGAACCTGTCTTTACCCATGCACCTTGAGTTGAATTCCAACCCGACGGTGTTTTGACCTTTTGTGAACCTGTTGCCATTTAGTTATCCATTAATTATATTGTTATTTATTAAGATTCTAAACCCCTATTTTAGGAGTATAGAACCCACATGTCACCAACCGCTCCATCACCACTTGTAGGTGCTGAAGTTGACTGGTACATATTTCTTGCAGTTCCACCACTATTAGATGCATTTGTTATTGACAATGCTCCTGTAGATACTGCCGAAGGGGTTACTGATATCGCTCCAGTTGAAGCACCAGTTGCAGAAGTTGTACCGAATACAAATCCTGTTGCACTGTCGTCCCACCCCATAAATACGTTACTCTCACTTCCTCTCTCAATCACTATACCTGCGTCGTTTGAAGGACTGCCTGTAGTTCCGTTTCCTAACTCAATCAATGAGTCTGTCATTGTTGTGTTAGTAGAACTTACTGTAGAAGTAGTTCCGTTAACTGTTAAGTTTCCACTTAGTACCATGTCTGCAAACGTTACGTTACTTGAAGTAGCAACTGCCTGTCCGATGGATATTGCACCACCACTAAATCCGACACCAGTACCAGCACTTAGTTGAGCTCTTACATCTGAAGCAGTAGGGCCGTCATAAGTATATGCACCTGTTGAAGCGTTGTATGCAAGTCCACCAATTCCGTTTGAAACTGCTGAATGTAATGCTCTGATTTCTCCATCTGTACTACCAGTAATGGTAAGTGTTCCAGCTGCGTCATTGTAAGTTTTTGTGATGTTAGTGCCTGCAGTAATAACTGCATTCATTCTGTCATCTACTTGTTCTTGGTCTAAAGCATCTGTTGCAATAGTAAGTGTTCCAGCACTGTCATCATATGTTGATGTGATGTTTGCACCGTCTGTGATTAAAGTATTAACTCTATCGTCAACTCTCTCATCTGTGTAGTATAAGTTTCCACTCTCACCAACGTGAGATGTGTTTAAAGTGACCGCTGCTCCTAGAGCAACTGCTTGTGAGTTAATTGTAACTGAAGAGTTGGAAAGTTTTGCGTTTGCAATTGAACCTGCTAACATGGCATTAGTAATACCAGTTGCTTTTACTCTTAGTGTATCTGAATTTGTTTCGATTGAACTGTCATCTACTGTTACGGATAGAACACCACTTGAGTGTCCAAGACCGTCACCTGCTACTGAAGCATCTAGGTTTAGGGTTGCATCTCCCGAAGTAGCACCACCTGTTAGACCGTCACCTGCGATAACACCTGTGATGTCCGCTGCGTTTCCGTCAATAGTAAGTGTTCCAGCTGCATCATTATATGTTGCAGTGATGTTTGTACCACCAACAACTAATGCACCGACTCTGTCGTCGACTCTTTCGTTTGTGTAGTAAAGGTTACCACTCTCTGTGATTCCACCAGTATTTAATGTGATGTTTGCTGTACCGTCGAATCCAACACCCGAGATAGTTCTTGAACTTGCAAGTGCTGTAGCAGTTCCTGCTAGGCCTGTTGTATCTTGGTTAAGTGTTGCAACTGTAAAGTCTAATGTGTTGTCTGCATCTTGATAAGCTACTGTAATACCACTTTCAGCATTACTTGTTACCATTGCTCCGACTGTATCTGCGATAAATTCTGCGTCTACTGCAAGGTCTATTGTTCCGTCTGCATCGTCATATGTTACTGCAATACCTGTTTCAGTATTTGAACTGAACATTGCACCAGCAATATCTTGAACTCTTTCTGAAGTATGATAAAGGTTAGTTGAACCTTCTGTTAAACTGTCTGTGTTTGATGAACTTTCATCTACTAATTTTCTCCATGAACCAGCATGAGCAAAGTACCCTTTTCCTGTTCCATGAACATGAGCAAACATACCATGGTATGTACTTGCACTAGGTAAGTCACCTTCTGCACTATACATGTTAGCAAACAATACTTTGTTACCACCCATGTCGAGGTCTGAACCATCGATACTTGCTCTAATAGCAGTCATGTCAGCTTCAATAGTATCTGCATTAACTGTGATACCTGTTCCAGCACCAATGTTTAATGTAGCATCTCCACTAGATGCAGTACCAGTTAAACCAGCTCCTGCGTTAACTCCAGTGATATCACCTTGTTGTCCATTCAGTGTAAGTGTTCCTGCTGAATCGTCGTAAGTTGCAGTAATTCCTGTTCCACCAACGATTAATGCATTGACTCTATCGTCAATTGCTTCGTTTGCAGCGGTACCAAAAGCAGCTGCTACTAGGTCACCCGAACTGTCTAATACATCGTTCGTTCCTACTGATAAACCATTCTTAAGTATAAAATTCTTTTCGCCTGCCATTAGATAGTGCCTCCATCAATTGTCGCATTTGCTAATCTAGTATCGAATGCACTGTTAAATCTACTATCTGTATAGTAAAGGTTTGATGAACCTTCTGTAAGGTTATCGGATGTAAGTAGAGATATAGCAGTCGCTGCCAGTTTTCCTGCTGAAGAAATAACTTCAGTCGAACCTACTGTGAGACCATATTCTATTACGAATGTATTTTGTGTTGCCATTTGTGTGTCCTTTTAATGGTTACCTTGAGGTGTTGATACATTTATTTATCGATTCCACCAGTTCAAGACCACCGTATATTGTGTGTTTTAAAAAAAATTGCTCTTTATTTAAGCGTCAACCAAAATCTTCTTAAACTTGAAGACCGTTGAGTTGCTTGAGGCAGGAGTAGTTCTGATACGCAATGTTCCAATGTTTATATCAACACCGAACGTTGCGAGTTCTGTAGACCCTGTTAAGACCGTGCCATACTGTGACACTGAACCTACTGTTCCATTATGTACTATTGATAATTCTGTGAACTGATAAGTCCCACTTGTCGAATCAGAGATAGATACTTCATACTTTGCACTTCTATATGTCGAAGTTGAGAATGTATCCATACTAGTTTCAGTTGTTGCAGTAGTAGTTAGTGTTCCACCATCTAATCCAGCTGCAGATTGGAATGTCAATACACCACTACCATTTGTAGTGAGAATTTGACCACTAGTTCCATCTGAAGTTGGGTAATTTATACTTGCACCTGTCAAACTATTCGTTGCAGTCAATGTTGTTGCAACTAAGTCACCAACATGTAAGTCTGCTAATGCGTACCCACTGCCAGTTAGGTTAACAGTAGATGAAGGTTCTACTTCAAGACCATCAAATAACTTCCATGTAGAGTCTGTAGCGTCTCTGAATAGACCTGTATACTCACTTGCACCACCTTCCCCACTTAAACCATCATTATAGTTACCATAGATTCCTATATCAATAGTATCCGTAGCAGTGTTACCACTTGCCAGTTCTATTAAGGAGTCGGTAACGGATTGCGTTGTTGAGTCAATAACCGTATTGGTTCCGTTAACAGTTAGGTCACCTGTAACAACTAGATTGCCACCAATACTGGTGTCACCTGCTGTTTGAAGACCAACGTCTGCAAAAAATTTACTCTTTGTTGCCATAGTCTTATTTATAGCTAATCCAGCACAAAAAAAGGGGTTCCGAAGAACCCCTTAAAAGAATTTACGTTATCTTTTACTTATGCATTTACTGTTGTTCTATCGAACTTAGTAACGGTTGATGTAGTTGAGGCAGGTGTGATTCTCAATCTGAGGTCACTCCCACTTATATCTGCATCAAATGTTGCTAGAGCAGAACCGCTTTTTAACGTGCCGTATGCTGTTAGTGTTACATTAGTACCGTCATGAATTAACATTAATTCAGTACTATGGAAATCACTCCCTTGAGACATTGCAATAACATATCTCGCAGCTCTATAACTAGCCTTTGCAAACGTATCCAAGTTAACTTGGGTAGTTGCAGTAGTAGTTGTATCACCACGACTTCTGTTAGCATCTTCTAAGGCTTTCGTAGTAGTGATACTATCCGAGGATGTATCATACTGAAAAACACGGATTAATTCTGCTAATTTAAAACTCATTGATTTTGCCATTAGTTAATCCCCCCTTAAGAGTGTCTAATTTGGAATGTATCCACTGTAGTGTTGGTGTTACTTGGAGTTATGAGAAGTCTCATATTCCCCGAGTTAACATCAGCACTCAATGTAAACAAACTTGCTGTTGAATACACATCTCCGTATTGTACGAAGAATGCATTCGAGCCGTTATTAATAAGTAATACTTCACATGCATGTGTCCCTGCCGAAGCATGGGTTGCATTAACGACATACTTGATGCCTTTAATTGCAACTGCATTTGAAGATAATACTTGGTCTGCTGTCGTAGCGGTTAAAACACTTGCAGTAAAGAACCCTTGAACAAGGTTCGCTGCAGCTGTTAGAGCCACTACTTCTAGTACATCTCCACTCAAAGCATTTGCTTGGAGTGTAATAGTCGAACTATTAGTAGCAGTATAATCTACTCCACCGTCGATTAGTTTCACACCATTCAAATAGACTTGTTCACTACCTGCTTGATAAGTCAACGAATTACTACTATCATCGTTTCCGCTGATAACTGTAGTCGTTGAACCTATCGTGTAGGTAAATGTGGCAATTCCACTTGATGGTTGTGCAACGAATGACAATGACCCACTACCATTGGTAGATAGGACTTGATTCGAACTACCGTCACTAGTCGGAAAGGCATAGGCATCATTAACGCTTAAAGTTGTAGGATTAGAACCGATTTCGAAAACCGCTGCTGACCCATCGTTCTTTTCAGTATACATTCTACCATGATAGGTATTAATCGCGACTTCACCTAGTGATAAATCACCAGTAGTCGGGACTGCATTCTGAGTCGAACTTCTTTTAAAATTAATAACTGTTGCCATGTTACTCTCCTAGTATTGATTGATTGATGAAATTTTAATATTAATTAAAATGTTCCGCCGTCAATACCAGTGATTGCGACTGCACCACTAGAAACCGTGAAGTTTGCTGTAGCAAAACTTGCGATACCTTTGTTAGATACTGTTGCATCTTCTCCAGTAATCGTAGCAGTTCCACCACTATAAGCAACATCCATACCTTCACCAGCTGCAACAATAACAACACCTAAATTAGATGCAGTTGACTGTTCACTACTGATTGTTATGCTTCCAGCACCGTTAGTAACATCAATTCCGTCACCAGCAGTAATAGTTCCTAGAGCTAAATCTGAACCAGTACCCATCATTATCTGACCGTTACTTGGAGCTGAACCGTCTATTGAAGTGATTGAACCACTTAGAGCAAGACCTGTTGCTTCAACATTACCGAATACACCGTCCATCGCTGTACCACTGAATACTGAAGAAGAATCTGTTGCAGCTTTAAGAGCAACAAATTTCTGATTATTTTCGTCCATACCGAAGAAACCAATTTTAGCAGTTCCATCGTTATATTTGAATTTAATACCACGGTCTAAGTTATCATCTGAACTATCTGAACCAATTTCAAAAACTGGGTCTGCGATAGAAACAGTTTCACTGTTTACTGTAGTTGTTGTACCGTTAACACTTAAGTTACCTGTAACTACAACGTTACCACTTGCAGTCAATGTTGATGCAGTGATGTCGTCTGAGTTAAGTGTTCCGCCAACTGTTACGTTGCCGAAGTTAACGTTGTCTGAAGTTCCAACTGACTGACCAATTGCAAACGTTACCGCTTGTCCTGTTGCAGAAGTTGTTACACCAGTTCCACCTGTGAAGGCGATTGCTTGTGAGTCTAAATCAACTGCTAATGTTCCACTGTCTGCAGTTCCGTCAAGGTCTTGACCTTGTAGTTCTGAAGTTACTGCGTCTACATATGCTTTAACTGACTGCTGTGATGCTACCTTAACTGCTGAGTTAGAAGCCATGTTGTCTTCATCGACTAAGAAGTCAATGTTTCCAACTTGAACTGCGCCTGCAGAGATTGTTACAGCACCGTTGGCTGCTAGAGTTGCGTCACCACTGAATGTTACGTTGTCAAATGAGTTACTACCGTCATGAACAAGTACTTGACCTGCTGATGGAGTTGTAATATCTGAATCCGTAGCACCTGCTAGGGTTGATGTTGTTGATAAGAATGAAAGTTGTCCCGAACCATCTGTACCGATGACTTGGTTTGAACTACCATCACTTGAAGGAAGAGTCCATGTTACTGAAGAACCTAAAGTATTTGGAGATTTAAGAGCAACGAAGTTTGTTCCGTTGTCTGTGTCTTCCATTAACTTTAAACTACCACCTGTACTTGCACTATTACCAACCTTAAGGTCGGCAGGAGTTGCAGAAGTACCAGCAAGCATATCTGTATAGTACTTACCACCAATTGCTTGGATTAACGGTGTACTATTATCAGAATCTACTGATTCGATGAATAATTTTGCTCCAGCACCTGAATTCGTCCTATCCTGTACGTACGCTAATTCTCCCTCAGATAAATCTGAGATTGAAGGATTAGCAAGACCCGTACTTCTTTTAATTTGAATTACTGTTGCCATTTTTATTTTCCTTTAAATAAAATTATTAGTTTTTTCTCGTTCACTATCCCGAGAAGTTGAGTTCATAATATAGTCTGTCCACTCACAATGTGGGTCGTATCCTCACTGTCGGATACCTTGATTTGTACACTTATTTAGTGTTTTAGAATGTTCCACCGTCAAGGACGGTAGTTGTTGTCCATTTGTCTGCTGACTGGTCATACGATAGTAACCCACCATCTGTCTCTGTTGCAGAAACATCTGAAAGTTCTTGGATAGATTTAGTGCCTAAATCAGCACCAGTACCCACGGTTACTTGGTTTGCTTTGATATTACCAGCTCCTGCTACTCTACCACCTACGGTTGCAATTCGTGATAATGTTCCTCTAATTGCCATAATCTTACCTCGTTACACTTGGAGTTACGATGGCTTGTCCTTCTATTACTCTTGTAGTAGTCGAACCTGTAGTTACAGTCATATCATATACGTATCTACCTGCTTCTAAAGCACCTGTTACAGTATCAGTTAAGGTTAATGAAACCTTACCTGCGTTAGCAACAATGACCGTACCAAAAGTTGCAGAAACAGCAGAAGAACTATAAGTCTTTCTCATTTGAGCAGATGCTGTATAACCAGTTAGATTTAATACATTACCCACTGCGTCTGTGACATCCACAGTAATTGTAAAATCTGTATGTTGGTCGATGAATATGTTTGCAAGAATAGCCATAATACTATTTATAACCTTTTATGTTTGGTACTGAGCAGATGGTACAGATTGGTGTATTTTCCTTGCTGTACCTTGGTCGTTTACATGTAGTTCTGATAATTTTTTAAGAGTTCCACCATCATTTACAAAGATACCTTTGACCTTTGCATATCTAGGTATGACTCTTGTTGTCGCATATGTTACTTGATATGTGAACGGACTTCTATGTTGATATGAAACTTGACTTCCAGCGTTATAGAAGAATGGTGTTTGTGAGTTTCTTATATTAGGTTCTTGTCCAGCAACAGCAGACTGATAAGTAAACGGACTTCTATGTTGGTACGTAAACGGTGTCTGACTACTAGCAATGTATGGGTAAGGTAATTGTGCATTCCTAATATTAGGTTCTTGTCCAGTTGCTTGATACGTATATGTTATATCATGATTGGCTGCGACTGGAGTTCGACCAGTTCTATTATAAGTAAACGGACTTCTATGTTGATACGTGAACGGTAACTGACCAGTATTTTGATAAGTAAATGGTGTCTGACTTACCTTTACAACATTAGTCTGAGCGTTACTAGGATTCCTATATGTGAAAGGAGTTCTAGACTGATAGGTAGCAGGTTGCAGTCCTTGTCTTGAATACGTAAATGGACTTCTTCTATCATAAGTAAACGGACTCTGATGCTGATACTCGGATGGTTGTCTTGTGTCCCTAATGTTAGGTTCTTGAGCATTCACTGGACTTCTATAAGTAAATGGACTTTGATGACTGTATTCAGAAGGGTTTCTTCCTTGAGCAATGTACGGATACGGTTGTTGTTGTTGTCTAGTATCTTGATACGTCAATGGACTTCTATGATTGTATTCTGCTGGTTGTCTTGCCTCTCTTATGTTTGGCTCTTGTGCAGATACAGGACTTCTATACGTAAACGGACTTTGATGTTGATACGTAAACGGTGTTTGTACCGTTGTTGGATGCCTGTAAATTGCAGATACTTGACCCTGTCTTGCATAAGTAGAAGGTTGTTGAGCATCCCTAATGTTTGGTTCCTGTCCAGTTGCAATGTACGGATACGGTTGCTGTGCATTTGCGATAGAAGGTGTTCTATATGAAACTATAGAAGGGTGCTGATATATGAATGGTTGTTGTCCTGTTGCCATGTTATAAAGGAGCTCCTCCACCTTTTGCTGATACTAGTCTTACTGTTTGATTTGATGGCCCTGTTGTATACAAAGTAGTTTCACCAGTCTTGTAAACTCTTAATTGGATTTGCACTGCCGTACTCATCATTTCTGCATAAGGGTTTTGATTCGAGTTCCCACTATTTGTAGACCATTTGAATTCGACGCCCGTTTGAGACGAACCATTCCAAACATTATGCCATGTGTTTTTAGCCTTTGCACCAGTTGGATTACTACTATCAAATGGGGCTTTAGCACTACCACCGAACTGTTGTGTCTTTTGGTCAGCACTTGAAGTCCACTTCACATCAATAGACCAACTGTTATCAATTGGACTGTATACATCAATGTAGTCTTCATATGCAGGCCCTATCTGTGCAGAGTCTACTGCATACCAGTTTGTTTTTACTTTGTTGACATTACTTCCACTAGTTTGATAGTTGAATTCCATACTTGCAGCTGCCGAAGTTGCAAAGTTTGCTGTATACGACCTTTGTGTATCCCAAGTTCTGTTTGTTGTTCCTTGTGAACTTTGGGCATTTGTATGTTGGGCTGCACTATTGCCTGGGCCCCAAGTAGTATTACCTACCCCATTATCATCTCCATCTACACCATCAAAGATGAAAGGAGTTCTTCCTACTGCTGGAGACCTTTGACTTGTAGTTGCTGGAGTCTGTACATTATATGTGAAAGGTGTTTGACCCTGTCTTGCATATGTAAATGGACTTCTGTGTTGGTACGTAAATGGTGACCTAGCATTTGCAATGTACGGATATGGTGTCTGTGACTCCGAAGGTTGCTGAGCGTCTGAGGGTTGTCTTGCGTTTCTAATGTTAGGTTCTTGACCACTCACTGGGTTTCTATATGTAAATGGAGACCTGTAATTGTACGTAAACGCTGTTTGGTTATTCCTAATATTAGGTTCTTGAGTTGTCACTGATACAGTATAAGTAGTAGGTGTTTGACCAGTTCTCTGATACGTAAACGGTGATTGATTGTTTCTAATGTTAGGTTCTCGGCCCGACACTGGGTTTCTATAAGTGAAAGGAGACCTGTGTTGATAATCAACTAATGCTTGTGCATTCCTAATATTGGGTTCTTGTCCAGCTGCGATATTAGGTTCTTGTCCAGTTGCAATATAAGGATAAGGTATTTGTGAGTTTGCAATATTTGGTTGTTGCCCACTTACTGGATTCTGATAAGTGAACGGACTAGGATGCTGATAAAAACCCGAGGCTCTTGCCTGTGCTATATAAGGGTAAGGTTGTTGTGCATTCCTTCCATTCGGTTCTTGTCCAGTTGCAATATAAGGATAAGGTTGTTGATGTTGATATATTGCTGGTTGTTGTCCAGTCCTAACATATGTAAACGGTGACCTATGTTGATACGCTGCTGGAGATTGTCCTTGTCTTACATAAGTACTAGGTTGTCTTGCATTTCTTATGTTAGGTTCTTGTGCAGATACAGGATTGTTGTAAATGAACGGACTTCTGTGTTGATAAGTATTTGGTTGACGTGCGTTTGCTGGAGACTGTATTGCTACCTGTCGTATATTAGGTTCTTGGGCATTTGCGGGAACTCTAGCAATATAAGGTTGCTGAATCTCCGTCGCTATATTTACAAAAGTTTCTTCAGACATATCATATCACAAACCATAGGTGTCCAACTTCGGTTCCATCCACACTACTAGGAGCCGATGACACTATTTCATAATCCAATTGTATTTTATCTGTAACAAGACTGCCTGAGTGTTTTAACCCATGGCCTGGGTCTGTTGCAAACGTTAATGCATTTCCATCACCAGTATATGTTTCAGTAATACCAGTACCACCCACTGTCAATGCAGCGACATCGTTATCTCCGTATGTAGGAACTCCAGTAAGTATAATTTTGTCAGCTGCATCGTCATATGATGCAGTGATGTTTGTATGAGAACTATGATTTAATAGTCCCGACACTTTGTCTTGTGCAAATTCTTGGAAAGTTACTCCACTGAATGTTAGGTTACCAGCAATATCTACGTTGCCACTTACATCTAATGAACCTGCGTCTAGTTCACCACTAAGTGTAACGTTTCTGAATCCAGTGATGTCTTTGTTTGCATCTACTACGACTGTTCTATTTGCAACTATGGTTCCTTGAGTTGAACCATCATTGAAGTTTAGTTCGGTTGCAGTTGAACTTACGGTCACACCGTTAAGTGAGAACCCATCTGTTTCAAGAATACCATCAACGTCAACGTTACCACTGATATCTAAAGAACCTGCGTCGAGTTCTCCAGTCAATGTTATATTTCTGAATCCAGTAATGTCTTTGTTTGTATCTACTGCAACTGCTTTACTAGCAATTACAGTTCCATTTGTTAGGTCATCGATTTTTTCTAAATCTGTTTGGTCTATTCTTGCACTTCCGATTACGAATTCACTTCCAGCAATTATGTCTGTAGATGACGTAATGTCTCCACCAGCTTGAACTGTTGAAGTTAGAACTGCAGTCGTACCACTTAGATTACCGTTGAATACTGTTGATGTGATTGCAGTAAATCCTGTACCCACACCGCCTGTAATCGTTGCTGTTGAGTCGGTAAAGGTTGGTGCGGTGATTGTATGTCCTGTGTCTACTGTAAGATTGCCATTAAGGAAGGTCTTACCGTATAATTCTATATCATTGGTACCTGTAAGAGTTGTTACCCTACTGGCTGCATCTGCATAGTTACCATTTATAATAACACCGTTATCGTTATGATTATAAATTGTATTTGCAGCGGTCTCTGTAAAGAAACCTATTGCAGTTCCACCTTCAGTTGATGTACCTAAGTATGAACCTGTGAATGAGTATATGACAACCATGTCATCAACATTAACGGCTGCCGTTAAAGTGATTCTGAAATAGATATTTCCAACAACTTGAGAGATAGAGTAGTCAGCACCCTCTAATAATAGAGTAGAATTTTTGAATACTTGGAACCTATCTTGTCTTAGTCTAAGTGTATTATTAAAATCATCTACACCTTGGAATACTGTTTGACCTGCTGTTGAGGTATAGATAAACTCTTGAAAGAAAAACGATTTGTCTTCTAGACTATTCAGAGCATCGATTACCGTTTCGGTATTCTCCGTTCTTAAGCCAGACTTATCACCAACGTCAACTGCTAATTCGTTGTACTTGGTTCTAAACTGTTCAATAGTTGAGTATGTGTCTACTGTCTTTGCCATTATTCCCTATCCAATAATTGTTGAAGCATCACTTTCATGTCCGATACTTCGTTCTTTAATGTATTTATCTCTTCTCTCTGAGCTAAAAACTTTTGTTTTCTAACTCTGTGTAATCTATACTGTTCTGTATCAGTATTTATGATAGCATGAGATGTTGCATCTCTATAAAGATGAGTATGTCCCTCAACCTTTATAGACATCTTATGCAAGTGCCATACATCTCAATGCAGTTACCGCTGGTACCACTGAGGTGTTTTGACCTTGTCCTACTATCTTAACTACGAATCCACTAAACTCGGGTAAGTTGTTTACAGTAAACTCATATTCTTTAAAGTTTCTTGCATCAGCTTCTGTTGCCACATCGGGTGCGCCAGTTGTATTGAAATATTCAAAACCGACATCATCTAGTAAAGTTTCTTCGTCATTTTTGATGATTTTATACATCAATTTAACTTCTGTTGTTGGTGGTCTAAAGACATCGCAAATAACCTTAATGGATGTTGCTGGAGTCTTGAGATTAACCTTTCTTGTTACATAGACCATTACGTTATTATCACCTTCGGACTCTGTTGATGGGACATATACTGACCCACTTGGTAGAGAATTTGTAGTTGTATTAACTTTCTTCGAAGTTGCACTGTCTATGTTATTAATTCTGTTTGCAATACCTAAGCAACCACATGTTTGTACGTCAATCATAGGTGATATATTAGGGTTAAATGACATTAATTGTAACTGTAGGTTAAACGATTTCTGTGAGGACATGTTTAACTCTTCATTTTCGGGTGAAGCCACGATTGCTGGTGCATCCATGAAGACATTGTCATTTAATGTTACAAATTTATTTGTTAGGTTCCTTGTATATACAGTTCCATTGATACTACCTTCGGGTGAGTACTGAGGAGTTGTAAGAACGTTTGCACTAATTATAGTTCCTTTCAATTGTACTGAAGGAATCATTGTGTGTAATGCATCGAAGTAATAGTTTCTAGTTGCAGTTGCGCTACTTCCACCACCGATTGTTGAATCGAATGCATATGAAGCTGAAAAACTATAACTTGATATCGAAGGAGTGATTCTAAATGAATCTATTCCTCTATCTGCCATTGTACTGGCAAGATGTAGTTTATTAAGAGATGAAAGAGGACATCCACCGAGGGTGTCTTCAACTGTACCTAATACAACGGTTACTTCTGCAGTTCCAGTTCCCATGTCTGTGATGACAATACTATCACCAGTAGTGTAGTTCTGTCCACATTTTAGAATGTTTACATCTGTTACTGCACCACTTGCTACGATAACTTCAAATTTGATTCCACTACCTGTTCCACCACTATGGACATCATTTGTACAATCGATTGTTGCATCTGCTGGTAATGTTCCACTACCAGTCGTTGAAAAACTAGTTACGAGTACTGCAGAATTTTTCTTATCTGCAACAATACCTGCTAGAGTTACGTTATCTTTACTACTAGTATCATCATAGAAACCATGTTGATATGAATATACTTTGATTTTCTTATCAGCAAAAGTTTCGATTGGGTTTAACTGTAGTTTAGTTGCTGGTATAGCATCGTTTTCAAAATTAACATTACCTATTTTTGTAATATCATATTTTGCAACTTTCATGTTAAATTTAAGGTCGTCTGTCTGTTCTGCAGTCCAAGTGGAAGCATTCTGAGACATGAATAATGACCCAGCATATGGTTGACCACTTATAACTTCTGCAGTCACTATGTCTGTTTCTCCCATTCTAGAAATGAAGCACTCATACTCGTTTGAGTTAGAGTAAACAACGAAACAATATTCATTGTCTTGTTCTAAATGAACTGCTGAATCAAATGTAAATGTTGTTTTAACTGAACCATCTGCAGAGGTATTAATATCTGCTGGATTCTTAGTAACATCTGAGAATGGCATTACAATCTGGCCTGGATATCCATTGACCATGTTTCTAATTTGTACTGAACAAGGCATGAATGTATCTTTTGTTGAAAAGAACAAGTCGATTGAAGTCATGTCCATACCACCCTGTGCATCAACCAAGAATGATTGTGCAAGTGGGTCACCCCATCCTCTCATCTCTCCACCATTCAATATTTGGATTAGAGGTCTGTCAATTGACAATCCACTGAAATCTCTTCTGTCAATAAATGGTACTGCTGGTGGCAACGGAGGCGGTGTTGGTAGAGATATAACAGGTGGTATAAACCTAATATTTGGTATAATGTTAGGTATCAATATCGGTATTGGTATCTCGGGAATGAATATATCAATTATAACTGGTATGTTATCAATTGGTATCTCATTGACTGGCGGTAGGTCGGGTGCAGTAGTATCATGTACTTCTGAGTTCAGTCTTTCACCTCTTCTAGAGAAATCTCTAGTTGCTGAACGGTCTTCTCTAATAACTCTACCATTTCTTGTTGAAACTACTTCTGTTTGAGACGCTTGCAATATACCTTGTGCAGTATACATTGCATTACCTTGTGAAGCAGGGTTGGCCATGTTGTAGAAACTTGAAGTTATTCTAAAGTCTCTTTGTCCTGTTGGGAATCGTTGAGTTGCATTGTTAGGCAATACAAATACTGCTCTTAGTCTACCATTACCATCTGTTTTACACTGTAGTGGTAAATTAGCTGCAAGTGTAAGGAAGTCCTCATCACTTGAACCTTCAACAAATGAATCGGGTGTTTGAGCATACGTTGAACTATAAGGTCTTACAAATTTGTTAACATTGATGTTATCAAAGTAGAAGTAATGGTTCGAATTTGGTTTTAAATTAGTTGCATCAACTGTAATAAGTCTTGTACGGATAAATGGTATCAATGACATTGACACAATTCTATCGTTTCTTGTCTCTACAAAATCTTCAACTACACTTGTTGAAACACCAGTTCTTGTTTGAATTTCGGGTGTGTCTGTAAGTTCTCTACTAACCTGTAGTCCAGCAATCCATTCACCACCTTGTAGTGGGTCTCCACTCCATGAACCATTTGAAGTTGCTTGTACTTCACTTGATACAGTAGATGGTTCTCCTGCCCATGTTGTTTGCCATGAGTTCCAAACTGTTCCTAATGCATTTGCATTAGTAGACATCAATGCATCGAAGTTACCTTCACGGTTAACTCTTACATCTGGCAGTCTGTCTGTGTCTTGCCAAATATCTGTATCGGGTGATAACTTAATGTTACCAATGAATGCAAATACGTGATAAGGGTTTACGTTTATTGAACGAGATGCTTTTGTTTGATTGACATAACTAACTTCACTATATGGTAAAGTAATCATATCACCAGTTCTTTGATAGTTAGATGATGCACCAAGATTCTGTGTGACACCGAAGAACTGAGTGAACGACTTAGGTCTTAACATACCTGTTTTAGTATCGATAGCACAGTTATAGTCGGGATGATTTACATCACCAATCTTGTGACCTCTAAAGTTATCTACTAGGAAGCCTGACTTGTATCTATCAAATCCTTCTGCATCTAGTATCTGTTTTGTTTGTGTGTCTTTTTCTAATAAAGAAAGAGACGTAATTCTTTCAAGGTTAGTAACCCTGTTGTTTATCTTACCGATATCCTTCATGGTATATCGTCTATGGTCGAAACTTCTTACCGATATATCACTTAACTTATTGGTATAAGGTGGTATTTTCATTTCAAACATTTGAATACAATCGTCTAATGCTGTTGGCTTAGTCGGTGATAATGCTGGTGTTCCCTGTGATATTTCGAACTTACCTTTCTTATGTAAGAATACTTTATCGATTCTTCCAACATAGAATGAGATGTTACCAGTAACAGCCGAACCACTTACTGGAACGTCTACTGAGTTAGCACCTGTTGATGTAATACCAGTTCTTGCACCCAAGAATGAACGACCACTCTCATATCCAAATGGTGCATAGTATGCTCCATTCGAATTATCCGATAAATCTACTGGTGATGATGGGTCATTATCTGTTGTTCCGAAACTTGAGGTTCCAAGAATTTGTCCTACAACTGGTCTAAAGTCCAATGCATCTGAAAGTTCATATGTTCCATCGGGTTCTAATCCACCTAAATCTACTTTGTTTGGTGAGTAAACTGGGATGTCTGAATAATCAATTGTTGAATATGAAGATACATCAAAGAAATCTCCACCACCCGATACTCTAAAGTAATCGAATACGATTAGAAGAGGCCCGTTAGGTGTTGGTTGCCCAGGCTTTAATGTTAGTTTTGATAGGTCATAATACCCATCTCTTTGACCATTGTCAAAGAAGTATCTGTCTTTAATGTCGAGTGAACCAGTTTCCAGTCCAGCTGCCAGTGGCATTGTTCCAGTTGCTAAGGATGTTTGTCCTACTACGGTTTCACTTGCAGAGAATACTTCACCATCTGTTGATTTGTAATACCAGTATGATTTGGTACCACCACCATTTTTGATGAGACATGCTCTTGCGCCCGATGTTTGTCCAATGAATGTTTCATAGTTGACAAATGTACCACTTGTTGTGGTTATAATTCCGTTAGGTGTGATTGGTGTTCCATCCACTCCTTCGTATACTGCAACAATCTTGTGTACGTCTGCAACACCAAATGATATATCTTTATCATCGTATGCAGTTCCGTAATGACCATTACTACTTCTTGGTAATGATACTTTAAGACATCTTGCTTGAGATAACGTTTTACCTCTTGCAGTAGGGGATGCTACAATAACTGTGTACGTTGCATCGATTATAGCAGTATTGTTCCCACTAGGAACGGTCAATGTTAATGTTTGTGTATTTCCACTGGTTGTAACGTTTGGTGATAGGTCTTCAATATTAATTATGTCACCAGCATTGTATCCGCCACCAATTGCTTCTCTTACTGAGATTGCAAAGTTGTCTGTAGTTCTAGAATCAAATTGTTCGCCTGCGTTAGTTACAATTTGTATACTAGTTCCACCGACTTGTTTACTTACCTGTCTTCTTACTTTTGAAGTAAGTGGAGTATGGGTCTTGACCCAATCTCTAGGGAATGAATGAATGTTTGCAGTTTGGTTTTGGTCATATAGTTTTGCACGTCTTCTGATTGCATTACCACTATATGTTGATGAACCAACAGCAGTTAAAGTTAAACTTGTTTCTGACTGTACCGAAAGTACTTGGTTTATAGTACCTGCTTGGTCTAGGAGTTTGTCCCCTTCTTTTAGTTCTTTTGCAAACTGAGTTGCAAAACCTGTAACGGTTGCTGAACCAGTTGACATTGTAACTGTTCCAGTTACGACATTGTCTAGGGTTAGTGAGATGTCTGCTTTAAATATCTCTCTTGCAACTACGTTAGGTGTTTGTAAGATTGACCTTGCACGGTCTAAGTTATAAGCTCTTATTGCAGTATTATTAGCTGCAGTAATTGTTGCAGTGTTACCTGTACCAATTGCTGTTATTGCATCTGAAGTTGTGAATACACCTTGTACATCATGCACATATAGTCCTGCTGAACTTCCACTTCCATCAATGTGATGAACTATAGCACTTGCACCACTTACACTACCAGTGACTTTATCACCTGCTACAAATGTATTTGTTTGTGTTCCAGTAATTTTAGTGAACATCTTGATATCAAATAGATATAGATTGAATACTGCATCCGTACCATATACGTCACTTGAATCAACACCACTAACATGGTCAACGTTTCTAATTCTACATGTTCCAATGTTTAAACCAGCAGACGCTGCTAAACCATCATGTAGTAATGCTGGATTGTGTGGGTCTATTACATCTGAACCAACTTCGTTACCGAACTCGGGTAGACCATGAGCATTGAATACTCTTAATTTGTTTCCTAATCTAATAGGTGCTGATACACCAGTTAGGGATTCTGTTGTTCTTGCTTTTGGAATGTTTAGAGTAGTTGTTCCAACCTTATCGATTTCATAACCTCTAACATATGCCTTGCCCGGCGATACCATGAATACAAATCTTGCTTCTTCTCCACCATTATTTTTTGTGTAGAAACCTAGATTGGTTCCATCGTCTAAATGTTGTCTCATTGATGCAGTGAATTGTGAAACTACAAAGTCTCCGTTTGCATCGAATGTTCTTCTTGCAAGAGTATTTTCTATCTCTGCATATTTTGTTTTGTCTATTTTAAGTGTGATGACACCTGCGTTAACTCTTGATAGTTCAACGAAGGATGTTCCCAATACTGAATCTAAAGTGTGTTTACCTAATGTTAGATTGAATTGTAAACGGTCAGCACCAACTGCGTTTTCGTTTGTTGTTCCCGAGGCGTTATCTTCTAGAGATGTATCAGCTGATGATGTTACTAATGTTTCAACAATGTCTAAACCCACTCTGAAAGAAGGTGAACCATTGTATTTTTCTAACATTAATGTTTGTTTTGCAACCTTGACAAAGAACCCTCTTACGAATACAATACCTTCTGATATTTCTGCAAGAGATGCTCTACCAGTTGGGGACTCTGATTTAGGTTGGACTTCGAAATCATTGTTCGATGCTGAATCAGCAGTAACAGTACCATTTGCATCATAACCAACTAACTCTAATGTTTCTGTTGCAGAGAACATGAAGTCGGCACTAGCATTAGTACCTTGTTGAACTGGTCTAACAAATAATGTTAGTTTATCTGCAGTAGTTTCTGCAGTAGATGTTACAACTTTTGCAACGACACCAGTAGTTTGACCTCTTACATACTTCTCATGAAATGATTCTCTGTATGTTTCTACTGAAGTGTCACCCGCTGAATTTGGGTTTGCAGCTTTTACTTTAACAAAGTAGATATCCATATCGATGTTCGTTTGAGCACCTTGGATAATTGTTCCCTCTTCGAAGAAATGGTCACCCATTCTTTCAATTTGGTTTTGCAATATAGATTGAGACTGAGTTAACTCCCTTGCTTGCAGAGGACGGCCCGCACGATAAAGAACTTTATGGAACTTTTTATCTTCGGAAAAATCGTCGTAATAAGGTGTTATATTTAAGTCTGTCTTCTCTGCCATAGTCTTTTAGCCTTGTATAAAATGTAAAGGGGATTACTCCCCAGTATTACATTTCAATAATTAATTTAATATCTTCTATTTGGTCTGCAGCCCTTGAAACAGCACCACGATTCTCAATGTACATGATGTTGCCAGAGTAATGTTCTACTTCGGGATGTGCAGCAGATACTGCTGAGACGGTACCAATGTTTGCACCAGCCTTATAGACTACGTCAGCATTGGCGAAGTTGAAATACCCACCTTCTGAGTTTGCAACTGGAATGTGAGATACCACTGTACCGTTTATAGAAACGATTCTTGATACTGCAGTTCCTGCTACATCTGAGCTTGAATCTGTGATAAGGTCATCGGGAGATAGACCTGTAACACTTGATAGTGTCATCTGAGAATAAGCAGTCATTGAAGTGTCTGAACCTATAATTGTTGTACCATTTTTGAATGGGTCTTGCACCAATCCAATTCTTCTAAAGTCGTTATCTGTTGGGAAGTCTCCACCACCTTCACCGAACTCAAATCTAGAGTTGATGATTATGTAGTTTCCACCTAATTCTTCTACTGGGTCTGCACCGTGTCCAATGATTGGTGATACGATTACCTTAATGACGCCTGATGAACCACCACCGATTCCACTGATACCAGCAACATCGATAGTTGCACGTCTGTATCCCGAACCTACAGTTGTTACTGTTGCATGTGTGATTGCTCCACTTGATACGTGTACTGAAACTTTACCTAGTGAACCATCTCCGTCGATTGCAACATTTGCGTATGTACCATCTGTATAACCCGAACCTGCTGAAGTTACAACGGCATGATTTGCTCCACCGTCTACTGCATCTTTTTCAACATCGTACTGTGCTGTAGAATCATCTGTTGCTACAGTTCCTAATGCACCGTTAGTACCAGTACCGTAAATCTCTGATTGAGCTCCGATTGTTTTAACTGGGATAAAGTCATTAGTTACGAATTTGATTACGTCTGAAGCAGAGATTGAGTACATATATTTCCATACATATCCTCTACCTGTTCCTGCGCCTGAATCTGCAAGTGTTAATAAGGTTGTTGAAGATGTACCAGTAGGTTTGACGCTTGAGGCAACAACAGCACCATCTGAATCTCTACCAGTTCTTATACATTTGTATACGTTGTACTCTTCTGTCATCACATAAAATCTAGAATCGTAAATATTTGAGGCACTAGTTGCAGTGGATGTGTTTGTTGCACTTACATCATGCTGATATTCGTCATAGGTTGTGTTAGTAGTCCAGTTATATCTGACTAAACCATGAGTTACGTCTGAATTAGGCACCTTCTTAAGTGCAATCATGTCTGACCATGCGTCTAACTCTTCACCAACTGAGTTTGCTGGTGCAGTAGGAACTGCATCGTTCGGCCAAGCAAATGACCTTCCTATGAATATGTATGTTGAAGAAGCTGTTTCTGCTGATGAGAAGTCTTCTTTGAATTGTTTCGCATTATGTGTACGAAACTTCTCTGTAATTATAGCTGCCATTTTAATATCTCTCCCGAAATTTTTATAATACTATTTATTAATACTATTTATAACACTAACCCGACTTAACATAAGCGGAATAGGTTAAATTTGTTCTTTTATTTGCAAAACTCTTCTCATATTCGTCTGAAT